>Ga0065724_100012_pt1 | contig 144054 bp, 136 predicted proteins | sample TheenrcSG05JP960_FD_59111 | JGI IMG/M metagenome (GOLD analysis project Ga0065724, IMG submission 59111) | Thermophilic enriched microbial communities from mini bioreactor at UC Davis - Sample SG0.5JP960 | ecosystem: Engineered > Solid waste > Grass > Composting > Bioreactor | place: USA... | reverse complement strand
GCGCGCCGCCCCTGGCCGCCGGAAGACCGCCCCGCGATGAGCGGCGCCGGCGCCCCTGCCGCGCCGTCAGGGCTCGTTCGGCCCGAAGAACGCCCGGTCGAGGTAGCGGCCGATCACGAGGCCGGACAGGTCGTACGCCAGACGCGGCTCCATCCCGAGCTCCTTGCGGATCACGTTCTCGCGGCGGATCGCGCACGAGCTCAGCGCCGGCGCCCCCGGCTTGGGGTCCGGGCACCCGCCCTCGATGCTCCGGCTCGCCGCCAGCGGCACGACGTGGCCGTAGATCTCGTGGATGAGGATCCGGTCCACGTCGGCCTCGAAAACGCTGCGCGGCAGGCCGGTCCGCCGCCACAGGCGCTCGAGCCGCGGGAGGTCGATCGTGACGACGGCGCCGGCGATCGCCCCGGTCGGGTCCCGCAGCGGCACCACCTCGCCCAGGTGCTCGGGCGCGTAGTTCTCCAGCCCCCGGACCATCCGGCGCACCGCCGCCGGCCCCGCCACCACCATGTGGAAGCCGGCCGCCTGGATCGAATCCATCCCGGCCCGCCACGTGGCCGACCGGGCGGCGAGCGCGTCCATCCGGCGAGCGAGCAGATCGTCTGCGATCGTCACCGTCCCGATGATCCGGACCGACGTGGGCGGCGGCGCCGGCGCGCCCATGTCCGGCCTTGGCCGGGCCGTGGACGTGCAGCCGAACGCCGAGGCGAGCACGATCAGCACCGCCGCGCGGCCGCATGCGCGGCCCGCGGGCCTTCCCCTCCACCTCTCCATGGCCCCACCCTCGAAAACAGGAGGGACGGCCCTGGCGGACCGTCCCGTGCGTTCCGTCCCGACGGACCGCCACCGTGCGGCCGCCGGCACGGCGAGAAGGGTGCAAACGTCATGCCCCGGCCGCACCTGTCCCAGGCGCCCGGCCCGCCCCGCCGGGTGGGCCGTCCGCCACGAGACCGTGACGACCCGGTGACCGGGCCGGCGATCAACTGTCTTGACACCTCTCACCGGCTGCCGGTAACTTCGCCGCGCCAACTCGGACGAGACGACACTCCCGCTTCGGTCGGTCGGCCGGCGCCGTCATCGGCGTATGGCCGCGCCATACCCGGAGGGTGAGCGGTTACCCCCAACCAAAGATCGTCGGAGGCTATCTCCTATGCGGATCCGCAACAGGGCTGCTCTGGCGGCGCTGCTCGGCTGTATGCTGCTCGGCGCGGGCGCGTCGGGAGTCAGCGCGCAGGGCGTTACCACCGGCGCGATCGCCGGAACGGTAACGGACCCGCAGGGCCAGCCGGTAGCAGGCGCGGAGGTCAGAGTGGTGAACCGCGCGACCGGCTACACCACCTCGACCGTCACACGCAGCAACGGTTTCTACCTCGTCCAGGGACTCGAGGTCGGCGGCCCGTACACGGTCACCATCTCGAGTCTCGGTTTTCAGGAGTTCCGTAGGGACGACATCTACGTTCGCCTCTCGGCCACCACGCGGGTCGACGCGCAGCTCTCGGTCCAGGCGGTCGAGCTCGAGGCGCTGGCGGTCAGCGTCGCGCGCTCCGGGGACTTCAGCCCCTCGCGCCAGGGCGTGAGCAGCGTCGTGTCTGATACGCTGCTGCGCCGCATGCCGACGCTCAGCCGTGACTTCGTGGACCTCGTGAAGCTCACACCGCAGGTGGTCTACCCGGCGAGCGGCGCGGCCAGCGCGGCCGGCGCGTACAACCGCTACAACACCTTCACCATCGACGGCGCAAACCAGAGCGAGCGCTTCAACCTCGGCAGCTCGGGCGGCATTCCGGGCGGCGGGTCCGGCGGCAAGATCATCCCCGCAGACGCGGTCAAGGAGTTCCGCGTCATGATGACGCCGACGGACGTGCGGCAGGGCAACTTCGCCGGCATGCTCGTCAACGCCGTGACCAAGAGCGGCACCAACGAGTTCCACGGCGGCGCGGTCTTCAGCTACCGCAACGAGTCCATGGCGGCGCAGCCGTTGCGCGAGCCGGAATACAACGTCGCGCAGTACGGGTTCCACATCGGCGGCCCGATCATCAAGGACCGGCTGCACTTCTTCATCGCGTCCGAGTGGCAGCAGCGCTCCACGCCGGCCAGCGGTCCGTACTACACGGCGAGCGGCGCGCCCTCGCCCGAGCCCAACGCGCCCGCGGTCCCACTCGACAGCCTCCGGGTGATCGCCGACATCATGCGGCAGCAGTACGGGTTCGATGTGGGCGGCGTCGGACCCGTGGACCTCGAGACGCCGCTGACGAACCTGTTCGGCCGGATCGACTTCGCGATCTCGCCCAACCACCGGCTCGTGCTGCGGCAGCTCATCAACCGCGCGGAGGACGGCTCCTTCTTCCGCAACAGCAACACGCTGACCCCCTCCGCGAACGCCCAGAACTCCGGCTTCCGGTTCGGCTCCAACATGTTCACGCGGGTCAACCGGAACAACTCGACGGTGCTCCAGCTCTACTCCAACTTCCAGAACGGGATCTCCAACGAGCTGATCGTCGGGTACAACACCATCGAGGACATCCGCGAGGTCCCGGTCGCCGCGCCGGAGATCAGCGTGGGCGTGGGCAACCCCCCGCGCGCCGTCACGTTCGGCACCGAGCAGTTCTCGCCGAACAACATCCTGGAGCAGGACATCATCGAGGTCGTCAACAACGTGACGATCCCGTTCGGTGACCACACGATCACCGTCGGCGGGCGGTTCGACCACACGCACATCTACAACAACTTCGCGCAGCGCTCGTACGGCGTGTACGTCTTCCCCACGATCGAGGACCTGCGGAACGGCAGGCCGAGCAGCTACTCGATCGGCTACGACAACAGCGGCACGGGGAAGGGCATCCCGGCGGACTTCCGGGTGCAGATGTACAGCCTGTACGCGCAGGACCAGTGGACGGTCAACGACCGACTCACCCTGACGTACGGGCTGCGGGCGGACATCCCGCGGTTCCTGGATCGTCCGCTCCTGAACCAGCGGCTGCTCGACTCCCTCGCCGTGAACCGGCACGAGCCGATCCGCACCGATGGGGTTCCCAAGACGCAGGTCCTGTGGTCGCCGCGCTTCGGCTTCAACTACGACCCGACCGGCGACCAGCGGAACCAGGTGCGCGGCAACATCGGCATCTTCACCGGCCCGCCGCCCTACATCCTGCTTGGCAACGCCTTTGCCAACACGGGCCTGGGCCTCGTCACGCTCAACTGCAACGGTGATGCAACGCCGGAGTTCACGCTGGACGTGACGCAGCTCCCCAGGGCGTGCGCGGGGCAGGCGCCGCCCGCGCCGGGGCAGGCCTGGACCGCCGGGGTCAACACAACGGACCCGAACTTCAAGTACCCGCAGTACCTGGGCATGTCCCTCGGGTTCGACCGTCAGCTCCCGTACAACACGGTGCTGACCGTCGAGGGCATGTACCGGAAGGCGATCAACGGCGTGCTGGTCCGCGACCTCAACCTCAAGGGGCCGCGGATGGTGAATGGTCAGCCCTACCGTGACCGGGAGGGGCGCGTGCTGTACGCGGACACGATCCTGCCGGACGGGAGGGTCCAGAACGATGGCCAGCGCGTCATCGCATCGCTGACGGAAGGCATCATCGACGTGACGAATCAGTCCGAGGACTACAACTACAGCCTCTCGGTGCAACTCAACCGCCGGTTCTCCGAGTCGTTCGAGGCGACGGTCGGGTACACGTACATGCAGTCCAAGGACGTCCAGAGCCTGACCTCCGACCGCGCGATCTCGAACTGGCGGAACGGCCGGCAGCTCTCGACGTCCCACGACGACCTGACGCCGACGACGTCGTACTTCGAGCGGCCGCACCGGATCGTGGCCTACGGCACGTACACGCTGCCGTGGAAGCTCACGGACATCTCGGTGTACTACGAAGGGATCTCGGGCACGCCCATCACGTACACGGCGACCGCGGATCTGAACGGCGATGGGTGGGCGAACGACCCCATCTACGTGCCGCGGGACGCCACGGATCCGAACGAGATCCGGATCGGCACCGGTGTCGGGACGGCTTTTGAGCCGGACCCGGATGCCGCGCGTGCCTTCGAGGACTTCATCAAGAAGCAGCGCTGCCTGGACAAGCAGCGCGGCAAGATCATGGAGCGGAACAGCTGCCGGAGCCCGTTCCAGCACCGGCTGGACGTCTCGATCCGGCAGTCGATCCCGCAGTTCCGTGGGAACCAGCTCACGGTGCAGCTCGACATCTTCAACTTCCTCAACTTCCTGAACAGGGATTGGGGCCTGATCAAGCTGCCCACGCTGAGCCCGACGTTCCCGGACCAGCGTGTTCTGATCCACCAGCGCCGGAACCCGGGGCCGTTGAGCGAGTCGGTCCCGACGTACCAGTTGGATCCGAAGGTGTGGAAGGACGGCGCGGGGCCGTTCGATGCCGTGGCGAACTCGAGCTACTACCAGATGCAGCTCACGGTCCGCTACGCCTTCTGATCCCGGTATCGGGCCGGCCCCGGCCGCGGCGGCCCCGATCCTGGTGGGAAACGCGAGCGCTCCCGCCCCGTGCGGGGGCGCTTCGCGTTTCCTGGGGAGGGCTGGCCCTCACGGCGTCATCGTGCGATCTTTCGGCCATGCAGCGAGCGAGGAGCGGGATGCGGGAGGAGCGGGCGTGAGGGTGGCGGCACGTCGGGGCGCGAAGCGGCGCTCGACGCTGGCTCTCGTGCTGGCCGGTTTCCTCGCGGCGTGCGGGCCGGGCCAGCCGCCGGCGCCCGCCCGGCAGGAGCCGCCGGGGACATGGGAGGGCGCGGCGGAGTCGCCAGCGCCCGGGCAAGCGGGCGAGTCCGCCGGCGGGCAGGGAGCGGACCCGGCGGCGTCCCTCACCATCACCGTGCTCCGCGTCACCTCCACGGCCGGCGGCGGGGACGCGATCCTCGTGGCGGACTCGGCGGCAGAGCCGCCGCGTCACGTGCTGATTGACGCCGGAGACGACGCCACTGCGGCGCGTTTCCTGCGCGAGGCCGGGATCGAAGCCCTGGACCTGCTCGTTCTCACCCATGCACACCACGACCACTACGGCGGCATGGACGAGGTGCTGGACGCCGTACAAGTTCGCGCGTTCGCCTTCAACGGCCAGGTCCGGAGCGCCGTCACCTATCGCCGGCTGCTGGAGCGAGTCGAGCGTGAGGTGCCGCTCATCATCGTCGTGGACTCTGTGAGACGCGTGCGGCTCGGGGAAGGGGAAGACGCGACCACGCTCACGCTGATCCCTCCGCTCCCCACGCACCTGCACGAGGACACGGACCACGGCGAGCGCCTCAACGAGGGCTCACTCGCCGTGCGCGTCGAGCGCGGCGGCTTCTCCTTCTTGACGACCGGCGATGCCGAGCACGCGGCGAACCGCCGCTTCGCCACGCTGTTCCCCTCGCTGGTGGACGTGGACGTGCTGAAGCTGGGGCACCACGGTTCGACGGACGCGACGGACCGGGCGTGGCTCGCCGCCACGACGCCCGCCGTCGCGATCATCAGCGCGAACGGGACCACGCATCCGCACGCACCGGTCCTCGCGCTCGTGAAGCGGCTCGGCATCCCGCTGTACTGCACACCCCAGCACGGTACCGTGCGCATCCGGGTCGGACCGGAGGGCGCCTATCGCATCACGACAGAGCTGCCGGCCGACCGCGCGTGCGAGCCAGGGAGATCACGATGAGCGGGGAGCGCCTGGAGGAGAGCCCGCAGGGCCGCCTGGAGGAGCACCGGGTCGTGGTGGACCGGTTCGAGGGAGACCTAGCCGTCGTCGAGGTGGACGGCGACCGGTTCCTGGACCTGCCGCGGTGGTTGCTTCCGCCCGGCACCCGCGAGGACGACGTCGTCGCTCTCACGATCCGCGTCTCACCCGATGGCTCCGTGACGTGCACCGCCCGCGTGGATGCAGGGGCGACCGCGGCGGCGCGGGCGGAGGCGGAGCGCCTCATCGAGCGGCTCAGGCAGAAGGATCCGGGCGGCGACATCGTCCTGTGACGGCGCCCGGGCCCCGCCGGGCCGAACCCTGCTCTCCGCCTCCCCGCAACCGTCCTTCGAGATCCGCTCCTGCGCGCCTCAGCGGCCCGGCGCGGCCGAGAGCGCCGCCTCCGCCTCGGCGGTCAACGCCGCGATCTCACGCTTCACCGACTCCACCATCGCCACCTTCTCCTGCCAGTGCAGGAACGCGCTCTGGAACCCCATCACCGCGATGTCACACAGCTCTTCCCACGTGAAGCCGAGGTACTTGTGCGCGCGCCAGTACTCCTCGGTCACCGTGGTGGCGCTCATCAGCCGGTTGTCCGTGTTGAGCGTGACCACCAGGCCTTCGTCGTAGTAGAGCCGGAGCGGGTGCTCCTCGAAGCTCGGGACCGCACGAGTCTGGACGTTCGAGGTGAGGCAGATCTCCAGCGGGATGCGGAAGTCGTTGACGTACTGCATGAGGTCCGGGTCCTCGAACAGACGCGTGCCGTGGCCGATGCGGTTCGCCTTGCAGTAGTGCAGCGCCTGATGGATCGACTCCGGCCCGTAGGCCTCGCCCGCGTGGATCGTCGTGGCGATGTTCCGGTTGATCACCGTGTAGAACGCGTCCTTGTGCTTCTTGGCCGGGTAGTTGTATTCGGCGCCAGCGAGGTCGAAGGCGACGACCCCACGGTTCTTGAAGGCCACGGTCAGATCCGCGAGGTCGCGGGACGTCTCAGGGCTCATGTTGCGGATGCCGCAGATGATGAGTCCTGTGCGGATGTCGAAGTCCTGCTCGGCACGGCGCAATCCGCGCAGCGGCGCTTCGACCGCCTCCGTCACCGGCATTCCTTTCTCGGTGTGGAGGATCGGCGAAAAGCGGACCTCCATGTAACGGACGTTCTCCCGCGCGGCGTCCTCGGCCAGCTCGTACGCGATGCGCTCGAGCGCGTCCGGGGTCTGCATCACGCGGAGCGTGACGTCGAACCGGGCAAGGTAGTCCACGAGCGAGTGCGCGTCCTTCACGTGCATGTAGTCGCGCAGCTCCTCGGGATCCATCGTCGGCAGCTCGACCCCCTGTTCCCGGGCCAGCTCCACCATCGTCTCGGGTCGGAGCGAGCCGTCCAGGTGGACGTGCAGGTCGGTCTTGGGCAGTCTCTCGAGCAACTCTCGGGTCACCGGGATCATGAGTCTCTCGCAGTCAGGGTTCGGGATTGTCGGGCCGCGGGGGCGCCGTGCTGCCGACAGCCGTTCGCCCGGCCGCCGTGGCGGCGGAACGGAAACGGCCGTCGCGCGGCGGCCGCACGGGCTGCGGCAGGGTGTTCAGGTAGTCGAGCAGTGCTTCCGCCGGCGCGCGGCCGATGTCCTCGCGCACGAGCGCCTGGGCGAGGACGGGAGGAGCGTTGGCCGCATCCATGAGGTCCGCTGGCACGGCGACCGAGTACACGAGGTCTGGCTTCAGCTCGAACCCGTCCTCCAGCCGCACGCCCAGGACGCGGTGGCCAGGCGGCGCAGCGGGGTCGTAACGGACGATCACGCCGCTCAGCGCTGCTGCGGGTGAATCCTGGGCGAGCATCTGCTCCAGGAGTGCGCGGAGCTGGATCCCACTCAGGTACACGCGCACGATTCCACCCGGTCCCGGGAGAACGCGGCGCACCGCAGCGGCGTCCGCTGGGCCCGCGGCGAGATCGGCGCCGAGCGCGCCGGAGTGCACCAGCCCGATGTGGGTGCCCGCCGCCCACCGGATCGCGTCCGCGGCGATACGCCCGAGCGAACTCTCCCCAGCGCTGCGGACCAGCGGCGCGGCCAGCACGGGGGTCCCGGGCGGCGCGGCCGCCAGCGTACGTGCCTCCCGGTCGAGCTGCTCGGCCAGCGCACGCTCCACGGCGGCGGCGGGGACGATCCGCCAGTTCTCCCGGAAGTCGTCCTCCGGCCGGAGCTCGCCCCGCCGGCGCACCTCCTCGATCAGCAGCTCCCGGATCTCCTCGCCACGGTCGTAGACCACGGGCGCGTTCACGAGCATCGTGTAGCCGCCACCTCCGCTCTGTCGGTAGCTGTTCACCGCCATGGTGAACGTCTGGTCCGGCCGAACGGGCTCTCCCCTGTAGCGCAGCTCCACGATGCGGTTGCCGACCGGGCGGCTCAGATCGATCACGTAGTCCACGCCGCTGACCACGTCGAAGTTGTAGCCCGGCACATCGAAGTTCGTGACCGTGCCCCCGCCGGGCGGCGGCCATCCGCGGTAGTACTCGGCGGACTTCTCGAGGAACGCCTTCAACTGTGCGCCCGTGATGCGCACGGCGCGGAGCGTGTTCTCGTAAATGTAGATGCCCGCGACGTCGGCGATCGTGATCGGCCCGCGAGGCAGCGCGGCATCCAGACGGAACGCCGCCGCGGCGGAGAGGTCCGCGCCGGTGACCCGGCGCTGCACCTCGTTGATGAAGTCCATGAGCGGCGTGTCCCGTACCCGCGCCTCACTGGCGGACAGGGTCGCCGTTGCCCGGCCGATCACCGAATTCACGTGGGCGAGGGTGCGCTCGTGGGCGTCGGAGAGGGAATCCAGGAGTGCGGTGTTCACGCGCCCGGGATCGGGGCGGAGGAGGGAGCCGCTCCGGGAGACGACAGCCCATGTCCCGCGCCCGCGGCGCACGAGCCGCACCTCGGCGGCGGCCAGACTCCGCGCCCAGTGCCCGGCCTGGAGCAGCAGGGTGCTGCCGATGGTGGTGTCGGCGAGCTCGCGGTGCGTGTGGCCCAGGAATCCGATGTCGACCCCCTCGAGCTCGCGGGCGATCCGGGCTGCGTCGTTCTCCGGCGGCAGGCCCAGCTCCGCGGCATCGTACGAGGACCCCTCCAGCCCGCCGTGCGAGAGGACCACCACGATGTCCGCCCCCCGGGCGCGCAGCTCCGCGACCACCGGCCGCAGCGACGCGACGGGGTCCCGGAACTCGAGCACGCCCTCGACGCGGGCCCGGTTCCAGAGTCCGGTGCCGGGCGTGGTCGTCCCGGTGATGCCGATGAGCAGCGTGTCTCCGTCCGGCACCACGTGGGGAACGAGGACATACGGCTCGTAGGCGTGCTCTCCCGTGCCCGCGCGGAAGATGTTGGCGGTGACGAACGGGAAGCTCGCCTGCGCGATCGCGCGGTCCAGGTACTCGATGCCGTAGTCGAACTCGTGGTTCCCGATCGTCGCGGCGGTGTAGCCGAGCAGGTCCATCGCCCGGATGATCGGGTTGGGCGCTCCGCGCTCCACGCGCGCGTATACCAGCGCGAGCGGGGTGCCCTGGAGCAGGTCGCCCGAATCGAAGAGGTAGACCCGGCCCGGGTGCGCGGCGCGTACGCTGTCGACCAGCGGCGCGAGCAGGCCGAGCCCGTGCGGCGCTTCGGACAGGGCGTAGTAGTCGTAGGGGGGGATCCAGCCGTGGACGTCCGTGGTGCCGAGCAGCACCAGGGTGAGCGTGTCCGCGGGAGTCTGGACAGCGGCGCGCGCGGGATCCGGCCGCGGCACGTCGGCGCCGCGGGGACGCGGCCCCGCGGGCGTGCACGCGGCGGCCAGACCGAGCAGTAGGGCCCCGATGCACACGAGCGGCCGCAATGCGGCCGCTCGCTGTGGATCCCTGCCAGAGCGGTTGTTCCGGCTTCCCATGACGAGAATCTACCGGCCGCCCCGGAGGGGGGCAAGCCTCGACGCCTCCCGTTCAGCTCACCGCGGCGGCCGGCGCCGCCTCAGGCCTCTCCGCGCTCTTCAGCGCCGCGTGCGCGGCGGCCAGCCGGGCGATCGGCACCCGGTACGGCGAGCAGGACACGTAGTCCAACCCCACCTCGTGGCAGAACTCCACCGAGCTCGGCTCGCCACCGTGCTCGCCACAGATCCCCACCTTGAGGGTTGGCCGCGTGGCGCGGCCCTCCTTCGTGGCAATGGCGATCAGCCGACCCACGCCATCCCGGTCCAGCACCTGGAACGGATCCTCGGAGAAGATGCCGTCCTCCATGTACCGCGGCAGGAAGGAGGCCGCGTCATCGCGGGAGATGCCGAAGCTCGTCTGGGTCAGGTCGTTGGTCCCGAAGGAGAAGAACTCCGCCTCCTCCGCAATGGAGCCGGCCATGAGCGCCGCCCGCGGCAGCTCGATCATCGTGCCGATCAGGTACGGCACCTCGACGCCGGCCTCGCGCATCACCTCCTCGGCGACCCTGCGGATCAGCCGTGCCTGGTGCCGCAGCTCCTTGACGTCGGCGACCAGCGGGACCATGACCTCCGGGTGAACGGACACGCCCTCGCGGGTCGCCTGGACGGCAGCCTCGAAGATCGCGCGCGCCTGCATCTCAGTGACCTCGGGGTACGTGATGCCCACGCGGACGCCCCGGTGGCCGAGCATCGGGTTCGCCTCGCGGTGCCGCTCGACGGCGCGCATCAGCGTATCCACATCCACACCCATCGCCTTCGCGACGAGCTCCGTGTCCTCCCGCGTAGCGGGCAGGAACTCGTGGAGCGGCGGGTCCAGCAGCCGGATCGTGACCGGCAGGCCGTCCATCGCGCGGAAGATGCCCAGGAAGTCATCGCGCTGCATCGGCAGCAGCTTGGCGAGCGCGCGGCGGCGCCCCTCCTCGTCCTCCGCCAGGATCATCTCCCGCATCGCCGTGATGCGGTCGCCTTCGAAGAACATGTGCTCCGTGCGGCACAGGCCGATGCCTTCCGCGCCGAACTCCCGCGCCTTCTTCGCATCCGCCGGAGTGTCCGCGTTGGTGCGGACCCGCAGGGTCCGGAACGAGTCGGCCCACGACATGAGCCGCTGGAAGTGCTCGGACAGCTCGGGCTCGACCGTCGCGACCTTGCCCAGCAGCACGCGGCCCGTCGTGCCGTCCACGCTGATCCAGTCGCCGGCCTTGACCGTCACGCCATGCGCCGTGAACTCGCCGCGCTCCAGGTCGATGTGGATGTCCCGCGCACCGACGACGCAGCACTTGCCCATCCCGCGGGCGACCACGGCCGCGTGGGAGGTCATGCCGCCGCGCGCCGTCACGATCGCTTTGGCCGCGACCATGCCGTGGAAGTCATCGGGCGAGGTCTCGCGGCGCACCAGGATCACGGGCTCGCCCTTGGCGCCGAGTTCCGCCGCCTCGTCCGGATCGAACACGACCCGGCCCGCGGCGGCGCCGGGCGACGCCGGCAGCCCCGTGGCGAGCACGGTGACGCGGGCGTTCGGATCCAGGCGCGGGTGCAGGAGCTGGTCGAGCTGCTTCGGGTCCACGCGCAGGACCGCCTCCCGCTCCGTGATCAACCCTTCATCCACCATGTCCACCGCGATGCGCACGGCCGCGGCGGCGGTGCGCTTGCCCGTCCGCGTCTGGAGCAGGTAGAGCCGGCCACGCTCGACCGTGAACTCGAGGTCCTGCATCTCGCGGAAGTGCTTCTCGAGGCGGGACTGGACCTCGATCAGCTCCCGGTACGCCGCCGGCATCCGCTCCGCCATCTCCGCGATCGGCACCGGCGTCCGGATCCCCGCCACCACGTCCTCGCCCTGGGCGTTGAGCAGGAACTCGCCGAAGAACCGGCGCTCGCCCGTGGACGGGTCGCGCGTGAATGCGACGCCCGTGCCCGAGTCCTCGCCCATGTTGCCGAACACCATCGCCTGGACGTTCACGGCCGTTCCGAGATCGTCCGGGATGCCGTGGACACGCCGGTAGGCGACGGCGCGGTCGATGTTCCAGGAGCGGAAGACCGCCTCGATCGCACCCCAGAGCTGCTCGTGCGGATCGTCCGGGAACGGCTTGCCGGTCCGCTCGGCGACCAGCGCCTTGTACTCGCCGACCAGGGCGCGCAGGTCGTCCGCATCCAGGTCGGTGTCCGCCTCCACCCCCTTCGCCGCCTTCCGCGCCGAGAGCAGCTCTTCGAACGCGTCGTGCTCGACGCCCAGGACGACGTCGCCGTACATGTTCACGAAGCGGCGATACGAGTCGTAGGCGAAGCGCGGGTTGTCCGTCGCACGCGCCAGCGCTTCGACCGTCTCGTCGTTGAGGCCGAGGTTGAGGATCGTCTCCATCATGCCCGGCATCGAGATCGGCGCGCCGCTGCGCACGGACAGCAGCAGCGGGAAATCGCCGCCGCCGAACGTCTTGCCGGTCTCCTTCTCGAGCCGGGCCAGCGCGGCGGCGACCTGCTCACGCAGCTCGGCCGGGTACTTCCCCTCGCGGAGGTAGTGGCGGCAGACCTCCGTGGTGATGGTGAAGCCGGGCGGAACCGGCACGCCGATGCGCGCCATCTCCGCCAGGTTCGCGCCCTTGCCGCCCAGCAGCGCCTTGTCCTCGCGTCCGCCGTCGGCCTGGCCGCCTCCGAAGAAGTATACCAGACGATCCGCCATACTCACTGCCTCGCCTCAGAAGTGTCCCGATGATTGACGTAGCCGCGTTCGACGTCGGACAACGGCGCCGGATAGCTGCCGGAGAAGCACGCATCGCAGAACGGGCTGGACGCGCCCTTCACCTCGCGCAGCGCGGCGTGCATGCCCTCGATCGACAGGTAGCCGAGGGAGTCCACACCGAGACTCTCCCGGATCGCGTCCACGGACAGCCGCGCGCCGATCAGCTCCTCGCGCGTCGGCATGTCGATGCCGAAAAAGCATGGCGAGCGGACCGGCGGGCTCGCCACGCGGAAATGGATCTCGCGCGCGCCTGCGTCGCGGATCAGCGAGACCAGCCCCCGGCTGGTCGTGCCCCGGACCAGCGAGTCGTCCACCACGACGACCCGCTTGCCCTCGATCACCTCGCGCACCGGGTTGTACTTGACCCGGACCCGGAAGTCCCTGCCCACCTGCGTGGGGTGGATGAAGGTGCGCCCCACGTAGTGGTTGCGGATCAACCCCAGCTCGAACGGGATGCCGCTCTCCTCGGCGTAGCCGAGCGCCGCCGAGTTGGACGAGTCCGGGACGCTGAAGACGCAGTCCGCCTCGGCCGGCTGCTCCCGGGCGAGCTGCCGTCCCAGCGCGCGGCGTGCGCGGTCCACGCTGATGCCCCAGAGCTTGGAGTCCGGCCGGGCGAAGTAGATCAGCTCGAAGATGCACGGCGCGAGACGCGACGCCGGGGCGAGGCCTCCCAACCGGGTGACCTGGTCGCCGTCGATGCGGATCAGCTCCCCCGGCTCGAGGTCCCGCACGTACTCCGCCCCCAACAGGTCCAGTGCGCAGGTCTCGCTCGCGAGGACGTAGCCCCCGCCGCGCCGCCCGAGGATGAGTGGTCGGAACCCCCAGGGGTCCCGGGCGGCGTAGAGCACCGAGCCGATGGTGACGATCACGGAGAACGCGCCCTCGAGCTGGCGGAGCGCGTCGCGGAGCTGCGCCTCGGGTGTGGACTCGCGCGAGCGCGCGATCAGGTGCACGAGCACCTCGGTGTCGGTGGAGGATTGGAAGAGGGCCCCCTCCGCGACCAGTTTCTCGCGCAGGATCCTGGCGTTGGTGATGTTGCCGTTGTGCACGACGGCCAGGTCGCCCTGGTGGTAGCGGACCACGATGGGCTGGGCGTTCACCAGGCCGGGCCCGCCGGACGTGGAGTAGCGCACGTGGCCGAGCGCCGTCGTGCCGGGTAGGTTCTTCAGGACGTCGTCATCGATGGCTTCCGCGACGAGTCCCGCCGCCTTGTGCACCCGTGCCCGGCCGTTGTCGATCGCGGCGATGCCCGCCGCCTCCTGGCCGCGATGCTGGAGTGCGTAGAGGCCGAGGGAAACCAGCTCGGCCGCACGTTCGAGTCCCGAGACACCGACGATTCCACACATTCCTCAGTTCGTACCCCCCATTGCGCCGCCCGCTCCCTCGCCCCGTCCCTTCCCGCCCCGGCCCGCCGGGGCGGGGACAGGGAGAAGGGCAGGGGATCGGAGCGCTCACGCGCCGGCCGCCACCGCCTGCTCCATGATCCGCGGGAGGGCGTGGTGGTACGCGTCCGCGAGATCGGCCGCCGCCGCTTCGATCCGGCGCCCCGCGCCCTCCACGATGAACAGGCCGCCCGGCTCGCCGACGGTGCCGATGCGCGCCGCCGGCACACCGTGGCGGCGGGCCGTCTCGAGCACGCGCTCCACGTCCTCCGGCGCACAGGACACCACGATCCGGCCCTGGGCCTCGCCGAAGAACAGCGCGGCTGGCGGCAGGTCGTCGCTGAGCCGGACCTCGCAGCCCAACGGGCGCTCGGGATCGGCGAGCGCCGACTCCGCCAGACAGACCACGAGACCGCCCTCCGCGCAGTCGTGCGCGCTGCGCAGCAGCCCGGCACGCGCCAGCTCGAGCACCGCCTCCTGCAGCGCCTTCTCGGCCTCCAGATCCACGGCCGGCGCGTCCCCGGCCACGAGGCCGTGCACCACCTTCAGGTATTCGGAGCCGCCCAGCTCCGCGGTGTTGCGGCCGAGCAGGAGGATCGCGTCACCCGGATCGCGGAACCCGGCGCGCAGGTGACGCTCGACGTCGTCGAGCACCCCCACCATCCCGACCACGGGAGTGGGGTAGATCGCGCCCGCAGGGCTCTCGTTATACAGCGAGACGTTGCCGCTCACGACCGGCACGCCGAACGCGCGACACGCCTCGGCCAGCCCCGCCACCGCCTCGCGCATCTGGTAGTAGACCTCGGGCTTGAGCGGGTTGCCGAAGTTCAGGTTGTCCGTCACGGCACGCGGCCGCGCGCCCACGCAGACCAGGTTCCGCGCCGCCTCGGCCACCGCGATCATCGCGCCGCGCCGCGGGTTCAGGAACACGTATCGCCCGTTGCAGTCCACCGTCGCGGCAATGCCCTTGCGCGTGCCGCGGACCCGGATCACACCCGCGTCCCCGCCCGGCGGCACGACCGTGCTGGTGCGCACCGTCGTGTCGTACTGCTCGTGGACCCACCGCTTGGACGCGATGTTGGGCGAGGCAAGGAGCCGCACGAGCACCGCCGTGGGGTCCTCCATCGCCCGGCTCGGCTCCAGCTCGAGCGGGTCGAAGGCGCGACGCCGCTGCGCGTCCTCGGACTCGACCCCATCCCGCACGTAGACCGGGCAGCCCTTGACGAGCTGCTCGCCGGGGATCTCGCACACCACGACCCCGTTCTCACGGACGCGGTACATGCCGTCATCCGTGACGCGGCCGATGACCGCGGCCTCGAGCTCCCACTTCTCGAGGATCCGGCGCACCTCCTCCTCGTGGCCCGCCTTCGCGACCACGAGCATGCGCTCTTGCGACTCGGACAGCAGGATCTCGTACGGCGTCATGCCGGGTTCACGCGTCGGCACCAGCGCCGTGTCGATGTCGACGCCGGTCCCCGCACGCGCGGCCATCTCGCTCGAGGACGAGGCGAGTCCGGCCGCGCCCATGTCCTGAATGCCGACGATGTGGCCGCTGCGGATCAGCTCGAGGGACGCCTCGAGCAGCAGCTTCTCCGTGAACGGGTCCCCGACCTGCACCTGAGGCCGCCGGGCTTCGCTGCCTTCCTGCAGCTCTTCGCTCGCGAACGTCGCGCCGTGGATCCCGTCCCGTCCGGTGCGCGCGCCCACCACCATGATCGGGTTGCCCGGGCCGGACGCCTCCGCGCGGATCAGGTCCTCGGTGCGCATGAGGCCGATGGCCATCGCGTTGACGAGCGGGTTGCCCTCGTACGCGTCCTCGAAGTAGACCTCGCCCCCGATGTTGGGGATGCCGACACAGTTGGCGTAGTCGCCGATCCCCTTCACCACGCCGGAGAAGAGGTACCGTACACGCGGGCTGTCCAGGGGGCCGAAGCGGAGCGAGTCGAGCACCGCGATGGGGCGGGCGCCCATGGTGAAGACGTCCCGCAGGATGCCGCCCACGCCCGTGGCCGCACCCTGGTACGGCTCGATGGCCGACGGGTGGTTGTGCGACTCGATCTTGAACGCCACGGCGTAGCCGTCGCCCAGATCGATGACGCCGGCGTTCTCGCCCGGGCCCTGGAGCACCCACGGCGCCTCCGTGGGCAGCGCGCGGAGCAGCGCCTTCGAATTCTTGTAGCCGCAGTGCTCGGACCACAGCGCGCTGAAGACGCCCAGCTCCGTATACGTGGGCTCCCGGCCCAGGATCTGGAGGATCCGGGCGTACTCCTCCGGCGAGAGGCCGTGCTCTGCGACCAGCTCGGGGGTGATGGGCGGGTCGCCCGGCCGGGGCTTCGGCGCAGTCGCCGTCTCCTGCCGCTCGCTCATGGCCGCCCCACCGGTTCGCTGGAGTGGGAGCCGAGGCCGGCGTCCGCCGCGGCCGAGAGGCCGGCCAGCACGTGCGCACGCATGGATTCGAACACGCCCGCGCCATCCGTCGAGCCGAGCAGCGCTTCGACCGCCCGTTCGGGGTGCGGCATGAGGCCCAGCACGTTGCCGGCCTCGTTCACGATTCCCGCGATCCCGTGCATCGAGCCGTTCGGGTTCGCCTCATCCGTGACGCGGCCATCCGCGTCGCAGTACCGGAAGACGACGCGGCGCTCGGCCTCCAGCCGCTCGAGCGTCTCCTCATCCGCAACGTAATTCCCCTCGCCGTGCGCGATGGGGATGCGCAACACCTGGCCTTCCCGGTACGCGTTGGTGAAGGGTGTGGCCGCGTTCTCCACCCGCAGCCGCACCCAGCGGGAAACGAAGCGGAGCGACCGGTTGCGCACCAGCGCGCCGGGCAGCAGGCCCGCCTCGCACAAGACCTGGAAGCCGTTGCACGTCCCGAGCACCAGGCCGCCGTTCTCCGCGAACCGGCGGACGGCGGCCATGATCGGGCTGAACCGCGCGATCGCGCCCGCCCGCAGATAATCGCCGTAGCTGAAGCCGCCCGGCAGGATCACCACGTCCGGATCGCGCAGGTCGCGCTCGCGGTGCCACACGAAGTAGGTCTCGGCGCCCAGCACGTCCTTGGCCGCCCGGTAACAATCGTGGTCGCAGTTGGAGCCGGGGAACGTGACGACGGCGACCCGCAGCTCAACTGATGGTGTCGATGTCAATCTCGTAGTCCTCCGTGACCGGGTTGGCGAGCAACTGCCGGCACATGGCGTCGGCCCGCGCGAACGCCTCCTCCACCGTGGGTGCGGTGAGTTCCACGCGGACCAGCCGGCCCACCCGCACGTCCTGCACTTCGCCGAAATCCAGGGAGCGGAGCGCGTTGTGCACCGCCTTCCCCTCGGGGTCGAGCAGCCCCTCGCGGGGCGTGATCCGTACCTCCACCACGTATCGGTTCACTCGGATCCCTCCACAACGTTGCGCCGCTCGGGCCGGGCGTCCGGCTTCCGGCGGCGCGGGCCGTATGGCCGCCACAGGCGCCGGGGTGGCGCCAGTTCCTCGTAGTCGAGATCGCGCTGCTCCTCGTCCGCCTCGTCCGGCACATCCGTGTCGAGCAGCATGTCGCGGTCGGGCAGGCGCTCGAAGAACCCGAGGGCGAACGCCTTGAGCACGCCGTACGACACGTACGCCAGGCAGGCGGGGAAGAAGAACAGCGCCGGGATGGTCAACGCCGCAGCCGCCACCAGGACCAGACCCACGAGCGTCGCGATCCCCCGGGCCGTGCGGAACCCGAACTTGGGCATCACCGGGTACAGCACGTGGCTCATCATCAGCATCCCGAGGATGACCATCAGCGCGGTCATGAGGACCGGCCACGGCCAGCCGGACAGGTAGGTCTGGAAGAACTCCGTCTGGCTGAACGGATAGAACGTGGCGAGCGTGGTGCCGGCCGCAGGGGACGGGAGCCCGTGGAAGGCGACCTTGGCCTGGCCCGCTTGCTCGATGTTGAAGCGCGCCAGGCGGATGACTGCGCTGGTGACGTAGAAGAACGACGCGATCCAGCTCCAGGTGCCGTCGGCGAGGAACAGGTGATAGACGATCAGCGACGGCGCCACGCCGAAGCTGATGGCATCCACCAGTGAGTCCAGCTCGGCGCCGAACCGGCTGCCCGTCCGCGTGACGCGCGCCACGCGCCCGTCCAGCAGGTCCGCCACGGAAGCGATGACCACGAGCCACGCCGCCGTGATGAACTGGCCCCTGGACGCGGAGACGATCGCCCAGACGCCGAAGAACAGGTTGGCGAGCGTCAGCGCGTTCGGGACGATGATGACGCCACGCTGAAGCCGGCGGTTCACGGCCCGCTCCCTGGCAGTTCGGCGAGCACGGTGCGGCCCGCGTAGACGCGATCGCCCGGCTTCACGCGCACCTCGGCGTCGAGCGGGATGAACGTGTCCACGCGCGAGCCGAAGCGGATGAGGCCGATGCGGTCGCCTTGCTCGACGCGCGTGCCCTCGTCCACGTAGGTGACGATCCGCTGGGCCACGAGGCCGGCGATCTGCTTCACCATCAGGCGGTAGTGCCCCGCGTTGATGCCGATGGACGTCTGCTCGTTCTCCAGGCTCGCCCGCTCCGCCCACGCCGCCAGGAACTTGCCGGGCTGGTGACGCCGGAACTCGACCACGCCCGCCGCCGGCGAGCGCTGGACGTGCACGTCGAACAAGCTCAGGAAGATCGAGATCCGCCTCGCCGGGCCGCGCAGGTAGTTCGGCTCCTCGACCTCCGTGATCTGCACCACCTTTCCGTCCGCCGGGGCCAGGATCAGGTGCGCCCCGCGCTCGCCCCGGCGCTCCGGGTCGCGGAAGAAGAACGCGAACGCGAGCGCCAGGACGACGGCGATGTACGACGCCAGCCAGACGACCCAGCTCCCGACGACCGCGGCAACGACGAAGCCGACCAGGGCGATAACGGAGGCCGCGGCGATGAAGACGTATCCCTCACGGGCGATGGCCATGCCTGTTCCTACCCCACGGGGGGCGGTATGGCCCCCGGATCGTGCGTCGGGAAGTCCTCCAGCGCGAAGCCGGTGAGCCGACGGAAAACGTCACGGTAGCGGGCCGACGTCGCCTCAACGACCTCCGGCGGCAGGTCCGGCGCCGGCGGCTCCTTGTTCCATTTCCCGGCGGCCACGAGGCCCTCCAGGTAGTCCCGCACCGGCTGCTTGTCCAGCGACGGCTGCCCGCGCCCGACCGCGTAGTGCTCCTGCGGCCAGAAGCGGGACGAGTCCGGTGTCAGCACCTCGTCGATCAGGAGCAGCGTGCCGTCCGGGAGCTGGCCGAATTCGAACTTCGTGTCGGCGATGATGATGCCCTTCTCGGCGGCCAGCGCACGGCCGCGCTCGTAGATCGCGAGGCTCCGGTCCCGCAACGTGACGGCCAGCTCTTCGCCCACGCGCTCCACGACCTGGGCGAACGTGATGTTCTCGTCGTGGCCGTGTTCGGCCTTGGTGGCGGGCGAGAAGATCGGCGGGTCGAGCCGCTGACTCTCCAGGAGCCCTGCGGGGAGCGGCTCGCCCGCCAGCGTGCCGTGCTTGCGGTACTCGCTCCACGCCGAGCCGGACAGGTAGCCGCGGACCACGCACTCGATCATCACCGGCTTCGTGCGCCTCACGAGCATGGCGCGGCGGGCCCACACCTCCCGGTACGCGTCGAGCTCCGGTACTTCCCGTACGATCGTGTCCGGGTCCGCCGAGATGAGGTGATTCGGCGTGATGTCCTCGAGCCGGGCCAGCCACCAGGCCGTGAGCTGCGTCAGCACCTCGCCCTTGTGCGGGATCGGCTGGGGCAGGACGACGTCGAACGCGCTGATGCGGTCCGTCGCCACCATCAGCAGCCGGTCCTTGCCCACATCGTAGATGTCGCGCACCTTCCCGCGCGCGACGAGCGGAAACGGCAGGTCTGTCTGCTGGATCGCCGTCGTCATCGCCTCACACCCTGAGCTCTGGAGTCGGCTCGCTCACGCCGTAGCGGGCGAGCAGCGGGTCCACGTGCTCGGCCAGGAACGCGTCCACCTGTTCGGACGCACGGCCGATGTGCCGCGCGGGGTCCAGCGTCTCGAGGATCTCTTCCCGCGAGAGCCGGAACTCGGAATCGGCCATGAGCCGGTCGACAAGGTCGTTCTCGCCGCCCTCCTTCATCTGGTCCGCCGCGGCCTTGGCATGACGGCGGATGCGCTCGTGCAGCGCCTGCCGGTCGCCGCCCCGCCGCACGGCCTGCATCAGGATCGCCTCCGTGGCGAGGAAGGGGAGCTCTGCCTCGAGGTGCCGGCGGATGACCGCAGGGCGGACCACCAACCCGGCGGCGACGTTGTGGACCAGGAGCAGGCACGCGTCCGTGGCCATGTACGCCTCCGGGATGGCGATGCGGCGGTTGGCCGAGTCGTCCAGCGTGCGTTCGAGCCACTGCGTCGCCGCCGTGAACGCCGGGTCCATGGACAGCGCGATGACGTGCCGCGCCAACGCGCAGATCCGCTCGGCGCGCATCGGGTTGCGCTTGTAGGCCATGGCGGAGGAGCCGATCTGCTCGGGCTCGAACGGCTCTTCCACCTCGCGCAGGTGCTGGAGCAGCCGTATGTCGTGCCCGAACTTGGAGACGCTGGTCGCAATGCCCGCAAGCGTCGAGAGGAACGCGTAGTCGCTCTTGCGGGTGTACGTCTGGCCCGTCACCGGGTACAGCCGGTCGAAGCCCATCTTCTTGGCGACGAGGCGGTTCAGCGCGTCCACCTTCGCGGCGTCGCCGTCGAACAGGACGAGGAACGACGCCTCCGTGCCGGTCGTGCCACGGGCGCCGCGGAAGCGGAGCGTGGCGAGCCGGTGCTCGACCTCTTCGACGTCGAACAGCAGGTCCTGGATCCACAGCGTAGCGCGCTTGCCGACGGTCGTGGGCTGCGCGGGCTGGAAGTGCGTGTAGCCCAGTGTGGGCAGGTCGCGCCAGCGGCGCGCGAACGACGCCAGCGCCGCGATACACGCGAGCAGCCGCCGCAGCACGAGCCGCAGCGCCTCGCGGTGCTGGATCAGCTCCGTGTTGTCCGTGATGTACGCGCTCGTCGCACCGAGATGGATGATCCCTTTCGCCGCCGGTGCCACCTCGCCGAAGAGGTGGACGTGCGCCATGACGTCGTGGCGCAGGCGCCGCTCCAGCTCGGCCGCGCGCTCCAGGTCGATGTCGTCCAGCCGCGCGCGGAGCTGCTCGATCGCCTCGGCCGGGATGTCCAGCCCCAGCTCGCGCTGCGCCTCGGCCAGCGCCAGCCAGAGGCGGCGCCACGTCTGGAACTTGAAGGCGGGGGAAAACAGCCGCGTCATCTCGGGCGAGGCGTAGCGGCTGGGGAGCGGGTTGTCGTACGTCTCGGGAAGCGGCCGGCTCCCGGCCGGCGCTCCGTTCGGGGCCGCTCGCGGCGGCCCGTCCAAAGGCGTTCTCGATTCGCTCACTCGCGGTCAGGTCGTGATGCGGAGTTCCAGCCGCTGGCCCTGGCGCTCGAGGACGAGTCGCACGAAGCCGCGCCGAGCGGCGCGGCGCAGCAGAGCGGCTGCCTCTTCCGCGTTGTCCACGTTAGAGCCGTTGATCTCCAGGATCAGGTCCCCCTCCCGCAGGCCGAGCCCCCGTGCCGAGGCGGAGAGGGAGACGACGAGGGCGCCCCGCTCGCTGATCAGGCCCCGCTCACTGCGGATCTGCGGCGTGAGCGTGACGAGCTCGAAACCGTCGAGCGCCCGGACCCGCTCGGCGACCAGCGAGGGGATGTCCTCGGGGACCAGTCGCAGAACGCGCCTCTGCCCCCCGTCCAGGACAGCGAGCTCGAGCGCCTGGCCGACCCGCGCGTCGAGCAGGGCGGCCTGCCAGTCCAGGGGCGTGCGCAACTGCTTGCGGCCGACGGACTCCAGCATCATCCCCGGCCGGATCCCGGCCCGGGCCGCGGGCGACNCCGGCNCNACCGAGGCCACGCGGAGCGCGCGGCTGCGCCCGAAGCGGTTGGCCCCGGCGGGCTCCACCTCGAGGCCGATCCACGCCCGTCGCACGTGGCCGTGGGCAAGGATGTCCTCGGCAACCCGCCGCGCGCGGTTGATGGGCACCGCGAAGCCGAGCCCCTCGCTCCCGCCGCTCCTCGAGAGGATGGCGGAGTTGACCCCCACGACCTCGCCCAACGCGTTGACCAGCGGGCCGCCCGAGTTGCCCGGGTTGATCGCGGCATCCGTCTGGATCATGTCCAGGTAGTAGCGCCGCTGGTCCTGGCCGTCGGGGATGATGTTGCGGCCGAGTCCGCTCACGACGCCGGCGGTCACGGTCGGCTCCGAGTTGGAGAGCAGGAAGCCGAACGGGTTGCCGATCGCGATGACCCACTCGCCGATCATCAGGTCATCGGAGTCTCCCAGCGGCGCGGCCGGCAGGCCCCGCGCAGGGATGCGCAGCAGGGCGAGGTCCGTCGCCTCGTCCACACCCAGGATCTCGGCCTCGAAGTCGCGCCCGTCGGACAGCGTCACCACGACCTGCTGCGCGCCGCGGATGACGTGCTCATTGGTCAGGATGAGCCCGTCCTCGCGCAGGATGATCCCGGAGCCGAGGCCCGCCACCTGGCGCCGCTGCACGGGGCCGAAGAAGAGGTCGAAGAAGTCGCGCGGCCGGACGACCTCGCTCCGGATGACGTTCACCGTGACCACGGAGGGGGAGACGCGCCGCGACGCGGTGACGATCGCCGTCTGCCGCGAAGACTCCAGCTCCTGCGTGGCCGTGCGTTGCGTCGTCGCGGCGAAGAGGGCGGGCGTGCCCCCGCCGAAGCGCGCCTCGACACGGTCATTGGCCGCAGGCGCATCCGCCCCCCGCGCCGCCGGATCGCACGCCAGCAGCGCGGAGAGGAGGAGCGCCGAGAGCGGCAGCGGAATCGGAGCCGGGCCGGATCGCGAGACACGCCTGCGCAGCAGCATCACCCGATCTTCCGTCGCTCCTCCGGCAAACGGGCCCAGTCCGCGAGGAACGCTTCCAGCCCGCGGTCCGTCAGCGGGTGCTGGATCAACTGGTGCAGCACCTTGGGCGGCACGGTGGCGACGTCGGCACCGATCAGCGCGGCCTCGACGACGTGCATGGGATGGCGCACCGAGGCGACCAGCACCTCCGTCTCGAAGCCGTAGTTGTCGTAGATCTGACGGATCTGGCGGATCAGCTCCATCCCGTCGCCGGAGATGTCGTCCAGCCGACCGACGAACGGCGAGATGTAGGTCGCGCCGGCCTTGGCGGCGAGCAGCGCCTGCGCGGGCGAGAAACACAGCGTCACGTTGACGCGGATGCCCTCCGCGCGGAAGCGCCGACACGCCTTGAGTCCCTCCTCGATGAGCGGGACCTTGATGACGATGTTGTCCGCGATGCGGGCGAGCTCGCGACCCTCGCGGACGATCGCGTCCGCCTCCGTCGCCACGACCTCCGCGCTGACGGGGCCGTCCACCATGCGGCAGATCTGGGCGAGGATCTCGCGGGGATCGCCGTCGGGGCCCGCCGCCTTCGCCAGCAGGGACGGGTTCGTCGTGATGCCGTCGATGAGTCCGGCGTCGACCGCGCGCCGGACCTCGCTCAGGTCTGCGCTATCCAGGAAGATCTTCATCCAACGCCTCCTCCAGCCGCATCGCGTCGGCGCTGTAGTACACGCGTGTCAGGAACAGCCCCTCGGCGGGCGCGGGCGGGGAGGTCTCGAGCGAAGGCTCGCCCTCGAGCAGCGCGGCCATGTGCTCCAACGGGCGCACGCCGCGCGCGATGTCCACCATCGTGCCCACGAGGTATCTTACCATGTGGTGGAGAAAACGGTTCGCCGTGATGTGGAACGCGACGCCGTGGTCGCGCCACGGCAACCACCGGGCCCGATAGACGATGCAACGGTCGCCGCGCTCCGGCTGGCCGGCTTTGGCGAAGGCCCGGAAGGAGTGGTCGCCGCAGACCAGCGCCGCGGCGGCCTCGAGCGCCGCGAGGTCGAGCGGGCGGCACAGCGGCCAGCACCAGCGGCGGAGGAACGGCGAGCGGGCGCTCTCGGCGGTGCCCACGCGATAGACGTAGGCGCGTGCAACCGCGTCGTAACGCGGGTGGAACGACTCCGGCACCGGCTCCGCCGCCGCAACCCACACGTCCTCCGGCAAGATGGCGTTCAGCGCTCGTCGCAGCCGCTCCGCGGTCCACTTGCCCGGCACCGTGGCGGCAGCGACCTGGCCCGTCGCGTGGACCCCCCGGTCCGTCCGCCCGGCGGCCAGCACGGTCGTCGGGCGGCCCGTGAGGCGTTCCAATGCGGATTCCAGCACGCCCTGCACCGTCCGGACGCCGGGCTGCACCTGCCAGCCGTAGAATCCGGCGCCGTCGTAGTGGAGCGTGAGCTTGATCCGCTGGTCCGGGGGGATTCTCACGGGCGCGAAACCTACCGGCGGAGGGCGGGGCGGGCAAGGCGTCCCGCCGGGCAGCGATGGGCGCCGAGAGAGCCGAGCCGCCGAGCCGATGCCTCGCCGCGTCGCGCCGCGGCTTCCCGCCGGAACAGAAGTGTCGCGTGGAAGCCGCGAGGCGTCGCGCGCAACCCGCGGAGCGGCGCATGGAACTCCCGCTCGTTCCGAGAGGTTCTCACCTCCTGGTGAGCGTGCGGCCGACGCTCCGCGACGCCGAGGTTGCCTCGCCGGGCACGGTTCGGCGCGCCGTTGCGACCTCGCAATCGGGAAGCGGGGAGCCGCGCCTCCCCGCGCACGGCTTGGCGGCCACGACCCGCTTCGGAACGTCGGCGCGATGACGCGGCGGCTCTCCGCATGCGGGGCCCGGCGCGGGGCACGCCGCGCGGGGGAGATCGGTTCCGGAGGAACACGGAGATCGAGGACCCGGATGAACCAGCACCGCCCGGACGGCGGCGCCGGCCGTTCACGGCCGGCGCCGAGCCGCGTGCCGCTGGGCCGCGCCTTCTGGCGCTGGCGGCTCGAGCGCTTGAGGAACGGCATCGCGCCGGATCCGGCGCCAGGCGAGCTACCCCGCGCCCGGCCGGCCGTGGCCCAGCCCCGCGCCGCCGCGGACGAGCTGCGCATTACCTGGGTGGGCCACGCGACCTTCCTGGTCCAGCTCGGTGCCATCAACGTTCTGACCGACCCCGTCTGGAGCCGCCGCGTCTCGCCGGTGCCCTGGGCTGGACCGGCGCGCCTGGCGCCGCCCGGCCTGGACTTCGATGCACTGCCGCCCGTGGACATCGTGCTCATCTCCCACGACCACTACGACCACCTCGACGCCCCGACCGTGCGCCGCCTGGTCCGGCGTGACCCGGACACCGTGTGGGTCGCGCCGCTGGGCCTCCGCTCCTGGCTGCTGCGGCGCGGCGCCCAGCGCGTCATCGAGCTCGACTGGTGGCAGGACGCCCGGATCGTGACGCGGGGCGGCGAGCTCCACGTGACGGCGACGCCGGCCCAGCACTGGTCACGGCGCAGCCTCGTCGCGGATCCGGGACGACTCTGGGCCTCCTTCGTCGCGAGCGCCGGCACCGGCCCGAAGGTCTACTTCGGCGGCGACAGCGGCTACTTCACCGGCTTCGCGGAGATCGGCTCGCGGCTCGGTCCGTTCGACGCCGCGCTCTTGCCGATCGGCGCGTATGCGCCGCGGTGGTTCATGCGCCCGATGCACATGGACCCCGAGGAAGCGGTGCAGGCCTACCTCGACCTCGGCGGGCGCGGCGCCTTCGTCGCCATGCACTGGGGCACGTTCCGGCTCAGCGACGAGCCGCCGCTGGAGCCGCCGGTGTTGCTCCGTCAGGCGTGGAGAGCCGCCGGCCTGCCGGCGGACGACTTGTGGATCCTGGCCCACGGAGAAAGCCGCGCTCGGCGCGTCCGCCCCGTCTCGGCCGGGCCCGCGGCCTGAGGGCAGTCCGCCCCTGCGCCTGGAGAGACCGCCGGAGAGACCGGGCGAAACCGCGCGTGCCGTCCACGCGTATGGGCCGGGGCAACCGTCAGCTCGGTTCTGGGGAGGCACGCATGAATGCGTTGGTCGCTCTCGTGCTCGTCCCGCTCGTCTCATCCGCGACCGCAGCGGCTGCCCAGGAGCCGCCGGACCCGCGCGCCCTGGAGGAGGGCGGGGTACCGCCCCGCGTCGCGGAGCGTGTCGTCGCCGTGTTCGCGGACCCGGCCACGGTGCGGTGGGAGGGCGGCCGGCGGCTGGAGGCCGGCGAGGTCGTGATGGGCAACGTGGCCGCGCGTGGCGGCCTGGTCGTCCTCGCAGGGCGCATCGAGGGAGAACTGGTGGTGCTGGACGGCGACGTCGAGTTCCTCCCGGGCGCTGCGGTGGCCGGCGACGTCACGGTGGTGCGGGGCCAGGTGCGGGGCGCGGGAGACGGCAGCATCGGCGGCACGCTGCTGGTGTACGGCCGGACTCGAGGCGAGAGCGACCCGGGATGGCGGCGCGAGCGCGAGTCCTGGCGGTTCGGTCCGGCCTGGCCCCGTCCTTGGCTGGCCTCCGGCGACGCACGGATCGTGGTGGGGCTCCGGCCGAACTACAACCGCGTCGAAGGGCTGCCCGTCGCCGTGGGGCCGCGGATCACGACCGGAGGCCGGAACCCGCTGCGTGTGGAAGCGCTCGCCATCCTCCGCACCGAGGGCGGCCGGCCGCTGGGCGGCGACCGGACCGGCTACTCGGTGCGCGCGGAGCAGTTCCTCGGCGGTCGGCGCGAGTTCCGCGTCGGACTCGCCACGCACTCCGTCGTCTCGCCCATCGAGCGCTGGCACGTCAGCGACCTCGAGGCCTCCCTCGCGACGTTCCTGCTGCACAGCGATCAGCGGGACTACTTCGAGCGTGAGGGTTTGAGCGCCTACGCGCGCTACACGCCGCGCCGGCTGCCGCTCGACGTCACGCTCGAGTACCGCGACGAGGAGCACGCCGCCGCAGCGGCCGGCGATCCGTGGACGCTCTTCGGCAGCGACCCGTGGCGGCCGCAGCCGCTGGTGGCCGAGGGCCGCCTCCGTTCCCTCGTCGGCGCAGTGACGCTCGACCTGCGCAGTGACCGCCGGCTCGATGACGGCTGGTACGTGAGCGCGAGGCTCCACCGCGGCCTCGGCGGCGACCTGCGTGTCCCGGCGCTGTTCGTGGCTGCGGCGGAGGGCGATGCGCTCGTGCCCGGCACGAGAGCGGATGAGGGGTTCACCGCCGGCTTCCTCGACGTCCGCCGCTACAACCGCGTGGGCCCCGTCGCGTCCCTCGACTTCCGCGCCGTCCTCGGCGGCTCATTGGCCGCATCCGCGTTGCCGCCCCAGTTCCAGCACGCGTTGGGCGGGGCGGGCTCGTTGCCCGGCTACGGCCTGATGCGTGTGGATTGCGGCGCTCGCGGACTGCGCGGCACGTTGGATGCCGATGCCGCGTCACCCACCTTCTTCGCCCGCTACGGCTGCGACCGCATCGCGCTCTTCCAGGCGGAGTACCGCGGGGGCATCTCCGTCGACATCTCTTGGGCGGATGACGAAGACGAGGCGTTCGACGGTTGGAATTGGGGCTTCGATTGGGACGGCGACCTCACCTGGGCGCTGTTCTTCGACGCCGCCCGCGGCTGGGCGTTCGAGGGCGCCTCGCCGGCGCCGCGCCGCGACACCGGCACGCTGTACGACGTCGGCGCCGGGCTGCTCTTCGACGACGGCCTGGGCGTCTACGTCGCGGTCCCGCTCAACGGTGACAACCGCAGCCTTCGGGTCTTCCTGCGACTCGGCCGCCGCTTCTGAGCGCGCCTCCTCCCGCCCCGTAGACGGCCCGGGCGATCGTCGAGATCACGGGGATGTGACGGGCGGGCGCAGACCCATCGGCTCCATCGAGCGCAGTGCGTTGGTGGACGTGGCGACGCCGGGACGGAGGATGTAGTCGAAGGTCATGCGCACATCGCCCGCCGCGCCGTGGACCGTCTCGCGGAATGGTCGGCGCGGGCGGCGGCGCGCAGCTCCACGTGCGCCGCTAGCTCCCTCACCGCTCCCTGTCGCGCAACGATCGCGTCCGGCTGGGACGGCTCGAGCAACCACCGCTCGAGCGTCCAGCGTCCCGGCGGCGTCGCCGGCGGGCCGCGCAACGCGTACAGCGATGCCCGGCCGAAGAGGTCGAGGTCGGCCGCGTAGGGGTGATCCTCCGGCACGTCCACCGGAGGGTGCTCCGGCAGCAGCTCCCACCGGCGCTCCGCCCGGGCCGACCGTTCCTCGTTCAGACCGGCCAGCGCGTTCAGCGTCCGCTCGCGCTCCCGCTCCCATGCATGGACGAACACGAGCGCGAGGAATCCCGCAACGGAGACGGCCGCGCTCCAGAGCGCCGCGTCCCCGCCGCCGAGGTCACGCCAGACGAGCGCCCCGATCGCGGCAGCGAATACGGCCAGCCGCGCATTGGAAAGCGCGCACGCGCTTCGCGCGCCGCTCCGCCGCCCGGAACCGCGCCGCCCGGGCCGCGTACCAGGCCGCGGCGCGCCCGTCCGAATCCATTCCGATTCCGTCCACCACGTCGGACCCGGTACCCCGTTCCCCCGGGCCGAGAGCCGCGTGCGGCCGGATTTGACAGTCCAGGAAGACGCGCCCTACCTTCTGGCCCCATTCGTGACGACGCAATGGAGCAGTTCGACGTGTCGGCCAACGCCAACGATCACGCGGCGTTCTCCCTCACGCCCTTCCTCCAGCGGATCATTGCGCGGCAGGACCTGACGGCCGAGGAGGCCGAGGCCGCGTTCAACGGCATCATGGAAGGCCACGCATCGCCGCTCCAGGTCGCCGCCCTGCTCGCGGCGCTCCGCGCCAAGGGTGAGGCGCCCCAAGAGGTGGCGGGCGGCGTGCGCGCGCTGCGGCGCGCCATGTACCGCGTGGTCGTGGACGACGGCGTACCCGTCCTCGACACCTGCGGCACCGGCGGCGGCGCGTTCACCACCTTCAACATTTCCACCGCCGCCGCACTGCTGGCCGCCGGCGCGGGCGTGCCCGTCGCCAAGCACGGCAACCGGTCCTTCACCTCGCGGAGCGGCAGCGCTGATGTCTTGGAGGCGCTCGGCGTGGTGATCGACCTCCCGCCCGAGCGGCTGGCCGATGTGCTCCGAGAGGCCGGGATCGTCTTCATGTTCGCGCCACGGCTGCACCCGGCCATGCGCCACGTGGCCCCCGTGCGCCGGGAGCTCGGCATCCCGACCATCATGAACCTGCTCGGCCCGCTGACCAATCCGGCCGGCGCCCGGCGCCAGCTCATCGGCGTGGCCGACCCCGCGCTGCTCGAGCTGATCGCACACGCATTGGTCGAGCTGGGCCACGAGCACGCGCTCGTCGTCCACGGCGCTCCGGGGATGGACGAGCTCAGCCCCGTCGGGCCCACGGAAGTCTACGAGGTGAGGGGCGCCCGCATCGAACGCTACCGCTTCGAGCCCGACCGACGCCTGGGTTGGTCCGGTCTGGATCCGGCAGACCTCGCCGGCAGCGACCCCGCCGGCAATGCGCGGCTGATCGAGGGAGTCCTCGAGGGCAGGATCCGCGGCGCCGCCCGCGCCGCGGTCATCCTCAACGCGGGCGCCGCCCTCTACCTCGGCGGCCAGGTGGATTCGCTCGAGGAAGGCGTCGAACTCGCCGAGCGCGCACTGGAGGAGGGCGCCGGCGTGAATGCGTTGCAGCGGCTCCGCGCCGCATCACGCGCGGCAGCCGATCGGGCGGCCGCCGACTGATCGAGCCCTCAGTTGGCAGAGACGATGGCCCGCATGATCCACGGCCCGAGGATCGGCGGGCGCGCGACGCCGAGCACCACCAGGGTCACCAGCCGGCCCGTCTTCCGGCCGATGACGAACGGCTTCCTCCGCTTCATCAGTACCTCCGGATGACACCGACCACGATACCCTGGATCTGGACCTCGTCGGCATCGAAGATGAGCGGGGGCATGTCCGGGTTGGCCGGCTGGAGCCGCACCCGCCCATCCGGCTCGCGGTAGAAACGCTTCACCGTCGCCGAATCGCCGTGCACCAGCGCCACCACCATCGCCCCGTTCTCCGCGGTCGGCCGCGCGTTGACCACGACGTAGTCGCCATCCCGGATGTGTTCATCGATCATCGAATCGCCCTTCACGCGCAGCACGTAGTGCTGCCCGCCCCGGCGCAGCAGGTCCTCCGGGACCGCGATCGTCTCCTGTTCCTGGACCGCCTCGATGGGCACACCGGCCGCGACGGTGCCCAGCAGCGGGAGCTCGACGGCCGCCACCCGGGTGCCCACGGGAACCAGCTCGATGGAGCGGCTCTCGTTGTAGCTCTTCCGGATGTAGCCCTTCCGCTGCAAATTCTCGAGGTGTTCGTGGACGGTGGCCAGTGAGCCGTACGCGAAGTGCCTAGCGATCTCCTCGTAGCTCGGCGCGTAGCCGTGCTCCTCGAGATACGCCCGCAAGAAGTCCAGGATCTCTTTCTGGCGCTTGGTCAGCGGCATGGCGCAGCTCTCGGGATGGGTCCAGGTGCTTCTCGCCGCGGCGCGGCGGGCCACCCGCGCCGTGGCGACGGCTCGCCGAACAGGAACCGAACCCAACATACCCGAAGGGGAACCGAAACGCAAGGGGCGCAATGACGCTGCTGGACCGGATCGTCGCCGAGAAGCGCCGGCTGGCCCGGACGCTGGAGGCCCGAGCCGCGGCGTTGCGGGCGGCGGCGGAGGCGGCGCCGCCGGCGCGTCCGTTCGCGGATGCGCTCGCGGCCGGGAGGACGGTTTCGCTCATTGCTGAAGTGAAACGACGGTCGCCGTCGGCCGGCTGGATCCGGCCGGAGGCCAGTGCGGTGGACATCGCCGTGCAGTACGAGGCGGCCGGGGCCGCCGCGATCAGTGTGTTGACGGACGAGGAGCACTTCGGCGGCACGCTGGAGGATCTGGAGCGGGTCCGGTCCGCCGTCGGCGTGCCGGTCCTGCGCAAGGATTTCCTCGTGGCCCCGGTGCAGGTGTGGGAGGCGCGGGCGGCGGGCGCGGACGCGGTGCTGCTGATTGTGCGCGTGCTGGACGACGCCGAGCTGACGGACCTCCTGGCAGCCGCGCGAGAGTGCGGGTCGGGCGCCCTCGTGGAGGTGCACTCGCCGGCGGAGCTGGAGCGGGCGGTGCGCGCGGGCGCCGATGTGGTCGGCGTGAACGCCCGCGACCTGGCGACGCTGGAGACCGACCTGGCGGTGACGCTGGCCCTGGCCGGCCAGGCGCCGGTGGGCTGCGTGCTCGTGGCCGAGAGCGGAATCCGTTCTCGGGCGGACGTCGAGCGGTTGGCCAGTGCCGGCGTGGACGCCGTGTTGGTCGGCGAGTCGCTCATGAGGGCGCCGGACCCCGGCCTCGCGGCCCGCGCCCTGGTGGGGGTGCCGCGGATGACGCCGACGGCGCCGGAGGCCAAGATCTGCGGCGTGTGCCGGCCGGCGGACGCGGCGGCCGCGGCGCGGGCCGGCGCGGACTACGTGGGCGTGGTCCTGTCGCCGGGCTTCGCCCGTTCGCAGACGGTGGAATCCGCGGCGGCGATCCTGGACGCCGCGGCNCCTGCGCGGCGGGTCGGCGTGTTCGTGGACGCATCCGACGCCGAAGTGGTCGCTGCGGCCGAGCGACTGCGGCTGGACGTGGTGCAGTTGCACGGCTCGGAGCCGCCCGACCGGGTCGCCGCCGTGGCCGCGGCCGGGCCGTGGCAGGTGTGGAAGGCGGTCCGTCCGCGCAGCCCCGACGAGCTCGGTGCGGCGGCGCGAGCATATTCGGGCGTCGTGGACGCGCTGCTGGTGGACGCCTGGGACCCCATCCGGCCGGGCGGGACCGGCGTTGCGCTGGCGTGGGACGAGCTCGCCAGCGCACGGGCGAGGTTGCCGCGGGGACTGCGCCTGGTCCTCGCCGGCGGACTCACGCCGGACAACGTGGCCACCGCGATCCGGCGCATGGCGCCGGCGGTGGTGGATGTGAGCTCGGGTGTCGAGCAGCGGCCGGGCGAGAAATCGGAGGATAAGGTGCGCGCGTTCATCGAGGCCGCGCGCGCTGCCGGCCCGGTGCGCGCGGCGCGACCGATCGCTGCCGCGGAGGCGCAGACCGCCGGTTGAACGAGGAGAGGATGTCGTACGCAACGGAGACGAGCGCACGCGGCCGCTTCGGCCGCTTCGGTGGGCGCTACGTGCCCGAAACGCTGATCGCCGCGCTCGATGAGCTCGAGGCGGTGTACGAGGAAGCGCGGCAGGACGAGTCGTTCTGGGCCGAGCTGGACGGCTTGCTGCGCGATTACGTGGGCCGGCCCAGTCCCCTCTACTTCGCCCGCCGGTTGAGCGAAGAGGTGGGCACCCGGGTCTACCTCAAGCGCGAGGACCTCAACCACACCGGTGCTCACAAGATCAACAACACGCTGGGCCAGGTGCTGCTCGCGCGACGCATGGGCAAACGCCGCATCATCGCGGAGACGGGCGCGGGGCAGCACGGCGTCGCCACCGCGACGGCCTGCGCGCTGTTCGGCCTCGAATGCGTGATCTACATGGGCGCGGAGGATGTCCGGCGACAGGCGCTGAACGTGTACCGGATGCGGCTCCTGGGCGCCGAGGTCCGGACGGTGGAGGCCGGGACACGCACGCTCAAGGATGCGACCAACGAAGCGCTGCGGGACTGGGTGACCAACGTTCGGGATACCCATTATATTATTGGATCCGTGGTCGGACCCGACCCCTTTCCCCGGCTCGTTCGCGACTTCCAATCCGTGATCGGCAAGGAGACGAAGCGTCAGCTCGAGGCCATGGAAGGGCGGCTGCCGGCCGCGGTGATCGCGTGCGTCGGTGGCGGGTCGAACGCCATTGGAATGTTCCACGCGTTCGTGGACGAGCCGTCGGTCGAGCTGGTGGGCGTCGAAGCGGCCGGGGAAGGGCTGGACACGGGCCGCCACGCCGCGTCCCTGGCCGCCGGTCGTCCCGGCGTGCTGCACGGTTCGTTCAGCTACCTTCTCCAGGACGAGGCCGGCCAGGTCGCGCCGGCGCACTCCATTTCCGCGGGGCTGGATTACCCCGGCGTCGGCCCCGAGCACGCCTATCTCAAGGAGAGCGGACGCGCCCGGTACGTGAGCGTGACGGACGACGAAGCCCTCGAGGCGTTCCACACCCTCGCCCGGCTGGAAGGGATCATCCCGGCGCTCGAGAGCGCACACGCTGTCGCGTACCTCCTGCGCGATCGCGCTGCGCTCGCCGGGTCGGGCGGCCCGGTCGTGGTCTGCCTGAGCGGCCGGGGCGACAAGGACGTCGAGCAAGTCGCCGCGCGGACGGCGGGAGCGGCGATCCACAGCGAGTGACGGACGGCACCGGTGGACGAGACCCGCGATCTCACGTTGGGAGCGAGTGCGCCCCAGTCGGGAGAGGAGACTCTCTCGGCGGAGATCGCCGACGTCCTGAGCGCTCTGGCCAAGGCGGTGCGCGCGTTCCAGCTCTACCAGTCCAACAACCCGGTCTACCAGCGCTTCGTGAGCACGGCCGTCGCCGCGTTCTCCCGCCTGTGGGAGCGCACCCCGTCCCTGCACCTGACGGTCGAGGAGCACGCGTTCTGCTGGGGCGAGCAACGCTTCCCGATGGGCGAGGGCCGGGAGAGCCTGGCGTACCAGTTCTACAAGGACGGCATCCGCTACATCACCTTCCTGCCAGGGTTCGAGGCCGAGATCGAGAAGTTCCTCGCCGTCCTCCAGCGTGCGCGGCTCCTCGAGCCGTCGGGCACCGACGATCTCGTCTCGCTGCTCTGGGAGGAGGACTTCATCTCGTTCCAGTACGGCTACGTGGACGTGCTCGCCCAGCAGCTCACGCTGCCCGAGCCGGGCGGCGTTCCCATTCGCGCCATCGACCGCAGGGAGCTGGAGCTGGAGGTGGGTGCGGGCGCGGATGCCGACAGCGGCGCGGGGGCGATGGACACGTTCACACCGCTCACGCCGGACGACTTCGCGGAGACGCTGTTCTTCCTGGACGAGGCCGAGCTCCAGCAGTTGCGGCGGGAATCCGACCTGGAGTGGCACCGGGACGTTCGCACCGACGTTCTCAACGCGCTCTTCGACCGGCTCGAGGACGGATCCCCGGCGCGGCAGGATGAGATCATCGGCATCCTGCGCCAGGTGCTGCCGAGCTTCCTCAGTCGCGGCGACCTGCGTTCTGCCGCGCTCGTGTTGCGAGAGCTGGACGGCATGCTCTCGGCGGACGTGCTGGGACCGCCGCAACGGGAGAAGGTCGAGCAGCTGTTCACCGAGCTCAGCCAGCCGGAGGTGGTTTCTCAGCTCACCGGCGTGCTCGAGCAGGGTGATGGGTTGCCGGAGGTCGAGGACCTCGGCCTCTTCCTCGCGCACCTGCGGCCGGAGGCGTTGCCGGTGCTGATCGCGGGTGCGGAGCGGATCAGCCACGCCCAGGTTCGGGAGCGGCTCGAGGCGGCGACAGATCGGTTGGCCGAGCAGCATCCCGATGGCCTCAAGGCGCTGTTGGCGGCGGAGGATCCGGTCGTGGTCGCGGGCGCCGCGCGCGCGGCCGGCCGACTCCGGCTCGTGGCTGCGGCGCCGGACCTCGAGCGGCTGATCGGGCATCCGGAGGCCCACGTCCGGAAGGCGGCCGTGGACGCACTCGTTGCACTGCGTTCCAGCGCTGCGGTGGGTGGACTGGAACGAGCGCTGGAGGACGATGACCGCGATGTACGGATCGCGGCGGCCCGCGGACTCGCGGCGCTGCGCTACCAGCCGTCGCGGTCGCGCTTCGAGCAGATCCTCACCGGCCGGCGGCTGCGGGAAGCAGACCTCACCGAGAAGATCGTGTTCTTCGAGTCCTATGGCACGGTGGGCGGCCCCGAGAGCGTGCGTCTGCTGGACGGCATCCTCAACGGCCGCGGCTTCTTCGGACGCCGCGCTCCGTCCGACCTGCGGGCATGCGCCGCGCTGGCGCTGGGTCGGGTGAACACGCCGGCGGCGCGGGCAGCGCTCGAGCGCGCGGCCAGCGATCCGGACGCGGTGGTCCGTAGCGCCGTGTCCCGTGCGCTGCGGCGGGAGGCGCAGGCGTCGTGAGCACGGTGACGACGACGCCGCTGGTCCAGGGCGGCGGCGCACTCCAGGCGCAGGGCATGGCGCTGCTCTCGGCGCTCCACGCCGCGGCGCAGGCGCTCCGGCTCTACCCGCTGGAAAACGCCACCGTACAGAAGGCGCTGGACGAACTGAACCTCGTGGCCAGCCGCATCGCGGAGCGCGAGGACGGAATCGAGCTTCGGCTCGTCGGTGACTTCGTCTTCCTCAACGACGCGCGCCTCCGGCTCGACCTGTCCAACTACGTCACGTTCTCCTTCCTGACCAACGCCCTCACACGCCACGGGATCGGCGCCATCACCGTGGACAAGGGCGTCACGCGCGATGAGTGGGCCCCCTTCCTCTCGCTGCTGCTCCGCGAAGACGCCGGCGATGGCAATGCGTTCCGGAGGTTCCAGGAGCGCCTCGAGGCCAGCCCGGTCCGGCACATCCACGTCGAGGAGGAGAAGGGAGCCGCTGCGCTGCCACACGACGATGACGAAGCGCGCGAAGCGGCCAAGCGCACCTACGCGCAGTCGGTCCAGGTGGCGCGAGAGGTGCTCACGGACATCCGCCTCGGCAAGGCCGTGAACGTGCGGCGCGTGAAGCGCGCGGTGCAGGCGATCGTGGACCAGGTTCTGACGAACCAGAACTCGATCGTCGGCATGACCGTGCTGCGCAACTACGACGAGTACACGTTCACGCACTCGGTCAACGTCTGCATCTTCAGTGTGGTGCTGGGACAGAAGCTGGGGCTGTCGAAGGTCCAGCTCTACGAGCTGGGGCTCAGTGCGCTGTTCCACGACATCGGCAAGATGCGCATTGACCCGGCGATCATCGGCAAACCCACCGCGCTGACGGACGAGGAGGCGGCGCAGGTCCGCGAACACCCGACAGAGGGGCTGCTCGCGTTGTTCTCGACCCATGGCCTCGGCGATGTGCCGTACCGGGCGATGCTCGTCGCGTACGAGCACCACATGCGCGTGGATCTGAGCGGATACCCGCGTAACCGTCGGCCGAGGCGCCCCACGTTGTTCACCCGGATCGTCTCCATCGCAGATGCGTTCGACGCCGCCACGTCCAAGCGCAGCTACCAGTCGATGCCGTGGACGCCGGCCGAGGTGCTGCGTGAGATGCGGGACAACCCCGCGCTCGGCTTCGATCCGCTGCTGGTCAAGGCGTTCATCAACGTGACGGGCGTGTACCCGATCGGAACGCTGGCCATCCTGGACACGTATGAGCTCGCCGTGGTGGTGCGGCCGAACCCGGACCCCAGGCGGCTGAGCCAGCCGATCGTGAAGATCATTGCGGACCCGATGGGCATCCCGCTCGCCCGGCCGATCACGGCGGACCTGTCCGAGATCGACCCCGCCACCGGCCATTACCGCCGGACGATCATCAAGACGACCGACCCGGAGAAGTATGGGATCAACATCGGGGACTACTTCGTTTGAGGCGGACCGTCTCGCCGCGCGTTTCCGTGCGTGGCGCGACTCCGGTCGGCGCGCGCTCATTCCGTACCTGACCGCCGGTCATCCCACGCTCGGGCAGACGGTGGAACTCATGCGGCGGATCGCGGCGGCGGGCGCGGACATCATCGAGCTGGGCGTTCCGTTCAGCGATCCGCTCGCCGATGGGCCGACCATCCAGCGTGCCTCGCAGCGCGCCATGGAACAGGGTGCGACGCTGGCGTGGTGCCTCGAAGCGCTCAGTCAGTTCCGGTCCGGCAGCGCGACGCCGGTCGTGCTGTTCAGCTACCTCAACCCGATCCTCGCCTACGGAACGGACCGCTTCATCCGCGATGCCGTGGCGGCTGGCGCGGACGGGGTCCTCATCACGGACCTTCCCGAAGGGGCGGACGACGAGCTGGAGGGGCGCTTCGAGCGCTCCGACCTCGCGTTGATCCGGCTCATCGCGCCCACGACGCCGCCCGAGCGCGCACGCTGGATCGCCAGCCGGGCTCAGGGGTTCGTCTACTACATCTCGCGCACCGGCGTGACCGGCGCACGAGACACGTTGCCCCCCGGTCTCGCCGACGAGGTCGCTGCGCTGCGGGGCGCCGCGGCCGTGCCGGTGGCCGTGGGCTTCGGCATCTCGACGCCGGATCAGGCGGCGGCGGTCGCCCGGGTGGCGGACGGCGTGGTGGTGGGGAGTGCGCTGATCGATGCGCTCGACCGTGGCGGCGTCGAGGCCGCGGAGACGTTCCTCCGCGGACTGCGTGCCGCGATCGACGCCGCGGGCCAGGCGTAGTCAGCCCTCGTCTTCGTCGTCCGGCACGCGGAGACGCTCCTCGGCGGCCGGATCGGGCACGACGAACAGGGTCCGCACGCGCTCCGGCACGACGAGGCCCGGCGGTGCCTTGCGCGGCTTGCGCACGTAACGGCGCCGGGTCCAATCCACGGCCACCGTGCCGGACGTGCGCGCACGACTGTGCAGTGCCGCCAGCACGGCCGCTTCGGTGAGGTCGCGCGCGGGCGGGTTCGAGTTCGGGTCGGGCCAGCGCAGGATGACGTGGGCGCCCGAGGCCTCGCGGGCGTGCAGCCAGACGTCGTTGGGCGACGAGTGGTGGAACGTCAGCTCGTCGTTCGCGCGGTTGTTCCTCCCCACCCGTACTTCCAGGCCACCACTCGTCCGATACCGGCGGTACGGCGGCAGCCGTCTCGCCTCCCCGCCGCGCCGGCCGCCGCCCGGAGCCGCCGGCCCGAGGGCGGCCTCCACCTCCGCGGCGCTCGCCGCGCCGGCGAGCGCGCGTTGGAGTAGCGCCGCCAGCCGCTGCCGCTTCTGGTCCGCCGCCTCGATCCGGGCGGGGAGCTGGGCCGCCGCGCGCTCATGCTTCCGCGCCGCCGCGTACATGCGGTGAGCGTTCTCCACGGGCGTGAGGGCGGGGTCGAGCGCGATCCTCACGGTCCCGCCAGTGAAGTCGGGCAGCTCCACTTCCGTCATCCCCTTGACGGCCCGGCCCGGGTGCGCCAGCAACAGGTCTGCCTGACGCCGCAGCTCCGCCGCGCGCGGACCCGACCGCTCCCACTCCTCCCGCAGGCGCGCCGCACGCCGTTCCAGCTCGGCGACCCGGGCCTCGAGGCGCTCGAGCGCCGCCCGCGAGACGCCCACGGCAGCCGCGGGCGCCGCTTCCCTGCTCGCCGCGACGATCGCGTCGAGCAGGGAAGGGAAGCGCTCCGCCGGAACGCCGGGCAACGGCAGCGGGTAGGGCTGCGCGCCGCCATCGAGCCTGAGCACGTGCGGGTCCGCCGGAGGCAGGGACGCAACGGCCCGGTAGCGCTCGTAGGCGGCATCCAGCGCCTCCCCGTCCTCGGCCGAGGTCGCGGCCCCGAGGATGGCGCGCGCGTTGAGGGGGCTCGTGTACGCAACGCGGGCGAGCAACACGCGCTCGCGCTCCGCGGGCGACACGTCTCCGAGCAGGCCGCGCCACTCCTCACGCTCCAGCGGAACGCTCGCCCCGGCGCGTACGCTACGCTGCGGCTCGACGTACGTCGCGCCCGGGCGCAGGACCCGCCCGTACGCCTCGCGCGGCCGGAGCACGGCGAGAATGCGGCCGTCCGCGCCGAGCGCCACCGCGTTCCACTGATTGGTCATGAGTTCGACGACGACGCAGCAGAGCGATGCCGCGCGCCTGCCTGCACCCGCGGCGTCTCCCTCCGCAGTGGGTGGTGCGAGCTCGATGCGGAGCACACGCTCGTCGGGAGGCGCGGTCACGCGGGCGACGGTCGTGCCCCGGGCGGGCTCGATCACGTGGACGCCTGCGGCGTCCGCTGGGCGCTCCCCCTCCACCCACCGCACCGCACCGCCGGCAGGATCCAGGTCCCAGTAGAGCACGGCGCGACGGAAGACCAGCGCGGCGGCCCGGCTCTCGGCGTCCAGCCGAACGGCCCGCAACACGCGGCCGCGCAGCCGCTCGTCGAGCTCGGCCGCCAGGTAGCGGACCAGCAACGAATCGTAGCGGATGCCGTTTGACACGTCCCGATGATGACGCTAGCTTCCGCGCAACGTCAACTCGTTTCGCGGCGCGGTCCATCGCCCTTCGCACATCACGCAGCCGCGCCGCGCGGAAGGGCTGCGGCATGAGCGGTCGTGCGGGGGTGGAGCGTGTGCGCGCCGTGTCCGTCGGGGATTCGTTGGAGACGATCGTCCGGTGCGGCGGAATGACCGCCGCGCTCACCGCGTATCACGACCTCTTCGCCCGCTCGCTCCACGAGTCCGATGTGGACGCCGCGCGGGTGGACGAGTCGCCGGGCCAGGTCGTCCTCGGTTCCCCTCCACGCTGGCCGTCACTCTCTGCGACGCGACAACACTCTCCTGACGTGGACCATGGGAGGTTGGACCGGCATCGCACTGGCACTGCGCGGCCCTGCCGATGACCGGATGGCATCACGCCTGCCGACCAGCCTGCACCCGCTGGCCGGCAGGCCCGTGGCCTGGCACGTGCTCCGCGCGATCTCGGGCGCGCGGCCGCCGCCCTGCCGCATCCTGTATTGCACCGTGGACAGCCCGGAGCTGCCCGGCCTCACGGACATCCCCGCGGAGGTGGTCGCCGTCCCGCCCGGCGGCGACTGGTGGGCGGCCGTCGCATCGCACCTCGGGGCCGGGGACGACGGCCCGTTCCTGGTCGTGGATGCGGCCGCCGTCGCGCTCCGGGACTCGTTGGACGCGCTGATCGGTGGGGCGCCGGGTCGAGCGCTGCGCTCGGCACAGGGCGAGCCGCTGGCCGTGTGGATCGCGGACCGGGCGATCCTGGAACGCTGCGCCGCCGGTGGACTGGAGGCGCTCGCGGATGCGTGCGAGACCGTGCCGCCCGCGGACCCTGACGAGGCGTTCCTGGTCCGGGACCGGGCCAGTCTCGCCCGCGCCGGCGCCGTGATCCAGCAGCGGTTGATCCGCCGCCTGATGGAGGGGGGCGTGACGTTCCTCAAACCGGAGACCGTCCTGGTGGATGTGGACGTGACGATCGGACCGGACACGGTGATCTATCCCGGAGTGGTGCTGGAGGGTGGCACCACGATCGGGTCGGAGACGGTCATCGGGCCGGGCTGTCGGATCATCGACAGTCAGGTGGGCAACGGCGTCGAGCTCAAGGGCTGGAACTACCTGTCCGGCGTGAAGATCCGCAACCGGGCGGTCCTGGAGCCGTATGTCCGGCGCGGCTTTGATTGAAGCCGCTGCGGCCGGTACGTTGCCGGCCTGGGCCGAGGCCGGGCCTTCGCGACGCGCGCACATGGCGCGCGTCGCCGCGTTGATGGACGCGTGGGCGGCCGGCCTCGGCCTGGACGCGCGCGAGCGGATGCGCTGGCGCGCGGCGGCGTGGCTCCATGACGTGCTGCGGGACGCTGACCCGGCGCGGCTGCGCGTGGCGCTCGGCGACGGCTACGCCGATTGGCCGGCCGGGCTGTTGCACGGGCCTGCGGCGGCGGCGCGGCTCGCGGCGGAAGGGGTTACGGACCGGCCGCTCCTCATCGCCATCGCCTGGCACACGTTGGGACATCCGGACCTGGACTTGCTCGGTCGCTGTCTCTACGTGGCGGACTTCATCGAGCCCGGGCGCACCTACGAGCCGGCCCTCCGGGCCGTGCTGCGTGCCCGCATGCCGGGCGCGGTGGCGGAGGTGGTGAGGGAAGCGGCGCGCCGGCGCATCGCCTGGCTCTTGGAGGCAGGTCGTCCGATCGCATCGGAGACCGCGGCGTTCTGGAACTCTGTTGCCACCGGTTGACCCGTGCGCTCTTCGCTCCGTTGGCTCCTGCTCTTCGCCACCTTCGCTGCGGTGGTGGCGCTGGTCGGGTCGTTTTTCGCCGGCCTGGGCGGTGGTGCGCCCAGCACCGCGATGGATCCGCCGACGCGGCCGGTGCGCATGCGCGTCGAGGTGCTGAACGGCACGACGCGGGCCGGCCTCGCGCGCAGCGCGACCGAGCGCCTGCGGGATGCCGGGTTCGACGTCGTCTACTTCGGCAACGGGCCGCGCACCGACTCGACCGTCGTGCTGGACCGAGTGGGCCGACCGGAGGTCGCCCGTGCCGTGGCCGAAGCGTTGGGCATCCGGCGCGTGCGGAGCGAGCCGGACCCGGGTCTCTACCTGGATGTGACGGTGATGCTCGGCGCCGACTGGCCGCCGCGTCCGGACAGCGTGTCCCTGGGCGCGGGCTGGTGGACCCGACTCAAGCAGTGGTGGCAGGAGCGCTGAAGCGGCCCGAGAGGGCGAGGAAGGGGCGCGGCGGCTTCAACGCGTGCTCCGCCCGGAGCTGGCCACAGGCGGCGGCAATGTCGCGGCCGCGCGGGCCGCGGACGGTGACGGGGACGCCACGCCGCTTCAGCACCTCGGCGAACGCGCGCTGACGTTCACGGGGCGAAGGCCGCCAGCCGGTCCCCGGAACGGGGTTGAACGGGATCAGGTTGACGTGCGCCGTGAACGGTGCGACGAGCGTCGCGAGCTCCTCGGCGAGGCGCAGGTCGTCGTTGACGCCGTCGATGAGCACGTACTCGAACGTGATGCGCCGTCCGCCCGCCGCCTCGAAGGTGCGGAGCGCGTCGAGCAGCACGGGAAGAGGGTACTTCTTCTCCACGGGCACCAGCTTCTGCCTGAGCTCGTGGTTCGGCGCGTGGAGCGAGACGGCGAGACGGAACTGTTCGGGCCGGGCCGCCAGCTCTAGGATGCCGGGGACGATGCCGACCGTGGACACCGTGATGCGTCGCGCTCCCACGCCGTACACCGTGTTGAGCAGCGTGAGCGCCGGCATGACGGCGTCGCGGTTGGCGAGCGGCTCGCCCATGCCCATGAACACCACGTTGCTGATCGGTCGGAGCCCGTTTTCCACCGCCCAGCGGCGCGCGCCGCGGAACTGACCCACGATCTCGCCGGTGGTGAGCTGGCGCCGGTAGCCGGACCAGCCCGTCGCGCAGAAGACGCACGCCATCGCGCAGCCCGCTTGCGACGAGATGCAGAGCGTCACTCGATCGCGGGACGGGATCAGGACGGACTCGACCAGCTCGCCGTCCTCCAGCCGCCAGAGGTGCTTGACGGTGCCGTCCGAGGAACGGGCCGTGTGGGCCAGCGTGGGCGCGCCGAGACGGAAGCGCTCGGCGAGCGCGGCGCGTTCGGCCGCCGGCAGGTCCGTCATTTCGTCGAACGTCGCCGCGTCACGGTCGTAGAGCCACGCAGTGGTCTGGGCGACGCGGTAACGCGGCTGACCGCGCGTCGCGAAATGTTCGGCCAGCCGGGCGGCCACCTCGGCCGCAGGCAGATCCAGCAGGGACGGTTCCGCCGTCTTCCCTCGATTCACTGCGCAACCCCTGTTCAGGACACCACGTGAGAACGGTGGTCGTACGCGCCGCCGGAGCCGTTGGCGACCCCCTCCCGCAGAACGCCGAGCGGGGAACGGCCCAGCCGGACGCTCGCCGCGAACACCCGCACCGCCGCGCCGAAGTCGGGATCCGGCTCGAAGTCCAGGCCCGCGGACAGCGCCGGCACAGCACCGCAGCGGCTCTCGGCTGAGGTGCGGTGCGCCACCGCCCCGGGCTCCGTCCGCACCGGCCATTCGAGGAGACGCTGGCCGCTCCGCGGGCTCGCCGTCGCCAGCAACAGCACCACGGCTGCCGCAGGCGCCCGCCTTGGCAGGGTCATCGTCCCCCGGCCATCAGTGCTTGATGCCCCATTCCTCCAACGTTAATTTACGACAATTCCGTGCGATTGAGGATCCCCCCACGGCACTCGACTCGAGGCGCCTTTGCTCCTGACGGACCTGCTTTCGATCGAACGGATCCGTATTCCGCTGGAATCGCGTTCGAAGGACGACCTGCTCAGGGAGCTCGTCGACCTCATCACGCGCGAGAACCGCGTAGATGACCCGGAGGACGTGCTCCGCGCCGTCATGGAACGCGAGGCCGTCCTTTCCACCGGGATCGGCAACGGCGTCGCGATCCCGCACGGCAAGTCGTCCGCGGTCCCGGACCTGCGCATGGCGGCCGGACTCACCCGGGAGCCCGTGGACTTCGACGCACTGGACGGCCAGCCGGTCCGGCTGTTCTTCATGCTCGTCGGTCCGGAAACCGCCGCAGGCCCGCACATCAAGGCGCTCAGCCGGATCTCGCGACTCGTCCGCCGGGAGGAGGTGCGCGAGCGGCTCATCTCTACGCGCGATGCCAACGAGTTCCTGCGCGCCCTGCGCGAGGCGGAAGGCGCCTGATCGGTCGGGTTCCGTGAGATACCCGATGACAGCTCCTCTCGGATTCCATGAGCCATAGCCTGCCCACCTCGTTGCGCAGCTCGCTGGCAGGCACGCTGCGCCGCACGGACGCGGGTGACCGCGTCCGCCTTGCCGGATGGGTCCATCGCCGCCGCGACCTCGGCGGCCTCATCTTCATCGAGCTGCGGGACCGCTCCGGCCGCATCCAACTCTCTTTCGGCCCCGACTGGACGCCCGCGGACGCGCTCGAGCGCGCCCGGCGCCTCGGCGCCGAGACCGTCATCGCGGTCGAGGGCGATGTGGTGCTCCGGCCGCCGGAGAACGTGAACCCCGATCTGCCCACGGGCGAGATCGAGGTGCACGTGCACTCGCTCGAGGTCCTGGCCGAGGCGGACACGCCGCCCATCCCGGTGGCCATCGGGCCGGGCGAGGAGTTGCCCGCGGAGGAGCTGCGGCTTCGTTACCGCTACCTCGACCTGCGCCGCGAGGAGTTCCAGCGCGCCCTCGAGTTGCGTCACCGGGCGCTCCAGCTCGTGCGCAACCACCTGACGGCCGAGGGCTTCTGGGAGATCGAGACGCCGATGCTCACGCGGCGCACCCCGGAGGGCGCCCGGGACTACCTCGTCCCGAGTCGGGTCCACCCCGGCGAGTTCTACGCGCTGCCGCAGTCGCCGCAGATCTACAAGCAGCTCCTCATGGTGGCCGGCTACGACCGGTACTTCCAGATCGCCCGCTGCCTCAGGGACGAGGACCTGCGTGCCGACCGGCAGCCGGAGTTCACCCAGATCGACGCCGAGATGTCCTTTGTCACGGAGGAGGACATCTTCCGCGTCGGCGACGGGCTCATCGCCGCCCTGTGGCGCGAGCTGGCGGGCGTCGAGCTCGCCACCCCGTTCCCCCGGATGACCTACCGGGAGGCGATGGAGCGCTACGGCACCGACAAGCCGGACCTCCGCTTCGGGATGGAGTTCCAGGACGTGACGGACCTGCTCCAGGCCGCGGATTTCCGCCTTTTCCAGCAAACCCGAGGCACCGGGGAGCGCATCCGGGGTATCCGTGCACCGGGTGGCGGCGCCCTCTCCCGCCGCGAGCTGGACGAGCTCGCCGAGATCGCCCGGGCCGCCGGCGCCGCCGGGGCGCTCTGGGTGCGCCGCACGGAGGACGGGCTGACCGGCACGTTCGCCCGCGGGCTGGACGAGGGCCTGACGCAGCGGTTCATTGAACGGACCGGCCTCCAGCCCGGCGACCTGTTCGTGGTGGTGATCGGACATTACCGCACCGCACCGCTGGTCGCCGAGAGCCACCTGGGCGCCACGGACGCGCCGCGACTGGCGGGCGCCGAGACGGCGCTGGATGCGCTGCGCCGCCACCTCGGCACGCGGCTCGGATTGCGGGACCCCGGCGCGCACCGGTGGGTCTGGATCACCGAGTTCCCGCTCTTCGACTGGGACGTCGAGGCGGAACGGCTGGTCGCGGCCCACAACCCCTTCGCCATGCCGCACCCGGACGACGTGCCGCGGCTCCTGGAATACACGGCGGCCGGGCCGCTCGGCACGGAGGATGCCCGGAGGCTCTTCGCGGAGGGGCTCCGGTCGCGGTCTTACGATGCCGTCTACAACGGCATCGAGATGGCCAGCGGCTCGATCCGGATCCACGATCCCGAGCTCCAGCTCCGCGTCTTCGCCGCGCTCGGCATGTCCGAGGCGGAGGCGCGGGACAAGTTCGGGTTCATGCTGGAGGCGTTCCGCTACGGGGCCCCGCCGCACGGCGGTTTCGCCTTCGGGTTCGACCGCCTGGTCATGCTGCTCGCGGGCGCGAACAGCCTGCGGGACGTGATCGCATTTCCGAAGACCACGGCGGCGCGTGCCCTGTTCGAGGGCGCGCCCGCGCCCGTCCCGGCCGAGGAGCTCCGAGAGCTCCACATCGCGCCGCTGGGCGGGCAAAGGAGCTGATGAAGCAATTGGAGAACAAGACGGTTCAGCACAGGATCCCCGCGGAGGGCGCGGACCTCCTGCTCCTCGCAGGGGTGGGTGATGCGAACCTCCGGGAGATGGCCCGTCTCTGCGGTTGCCGGGTCGTCCTGCGGGGAGACCACCTGATCCTCTCGGGCGATGTGGAAGACGTCGAGCGGGCCGCGCCCGTCGCCCTCCGTCTGATCGAGCTCGCCCGGATCGGTTATCCCTTCGGCGTCGAGGAGGTGCGGCGCGCAGTGGCAGAGGTCGGGCTCAACGGGCGCAAGGATGTCGAGGTCGTGACCCGCCACGACGACTTCCGCATTGTCCTCCCCGGCGCCCGCAAGGTGATCACGCCCAAGTCCGAGGGGCAGCGGGCCTACATGGAGGCGATCGCGAAGAACGACATCGTGATCTCGATCGGACCGGCGGGCACCGGCAAGACCTACCTGGCCGTGGCGATGGCCGCGGACGCGCTGTTCAAGAACCGTGTCCGGCGGATCATCCTGGCGCGGCCGGCGGTCGAGGCGGGGGAGAACCTCGGGTTCCTGCCGGGAGACCTCCAGGAGAAGGTCGATCCCTACCTCCGGCCGCTGTACGACGCGCTCGAGGACATGATGCCGCCGGAGCGGGTGCGGCGGGCCATCGAGTCGCGCATGATCGAGATCGCCCCGCTGGCCTACATGCGCGGGCGCACGCTCTCTGACGCCTTCGTCATCCTGGACGAGGCGCAGAACGCCACGACGTCGCAGATGAAGATGTTCCTGACTCGGCTGGGGCTGAACTCCCGGACGGTCATCACCGGGGACAAGACGCAGATCGACCTGCCGCGCCGGGAGGACTCGGGCTTGCTCCAGATCGAGCGGATCCTCCAGGGGATCGAGGGGATCAGCTTCGTCTATCTGGACCGCGTGGATGTCGTACGCCACCGGCTGGTCAAGGAGATCATCCAGGCGTACGACGCGGCGGACGGGGTGCACGAGGAGCACTAGGACGTGACTCCACGGTTCGGCCTGCGTGACGCGCTGCGCGCGCTGGGGGACCCGGGGGCCGGCGGCTGGCCCGCGAGCGCCATTCACCACGGCGCTCGTGTGCTCCTCGCCCTGGCCCTCGCCCTCGCCGTCTCACTCCTCTTCCCGGTCTCTCCCGTTCGAGACTTCCCCGTCCTCGAAAAGGGGATGGTGGCGGAGAAGGACATCATCGCCGAGTTCGGCTTCCCGATCTTCAAGTCGGAGGCCGAGCTGCAGCGTGAGCGCGCGGAGGCCGCCGCGGGCGTCCCGCCCATCCTGGACTACGATGCCAGCGCGGTGGACACGGTCCGCCAGCGCGTGAACGCCTTCCTCGCGCAGATCGAAGCCGTGGCCGACTCGGCCGGCGCCCGCCGGCGGGAGGCGCTCGCCGAAGTCCTTGCCGCGCAGGGCTTCCCCGTCACCGACGCGTACCTCGACGTCCTCATGGACCCGCGGCAGCGGGCCCGTCTCGCCTCGGCGTTGCGGCTCGCGATCGACCAGGATCTCCCCGTGGGCGTGGTGCGGAGCGCCGATCTGGAGGGGAGTTCCGCGCCGCAGCTCCGGCTCCGCCGTGACGGCGTGGAGCGGGGGGTGTGGCGGGATTCGCTGCACACGGCGTCCTGGTTCTACGACCGGGCGGCGCGGCACCTGCGTGGGGAGCCCGCACCGCTGGTCGAGCTCCAGCGGCTCGTCCTGGTCCGCTTCTTCGAGCCGACGATCCGCCTGAACGAGCAAGCCACGGAGGCGGCCCGCGAGCGGATGCGGCAGGCCGTCCCGACCATCAAGGGCGAGGTCGTCAAGGGGGAGAAGATCGTGGGCGCGCACGAGCTCATCCGCGATGCGGAGCTCGAGAAGTTGCGTGCCTACCAGGAGCACCTGCTACGGATGGCCGAGCTGGATCCGACGGTGGGCCGCAGCGGCATCCGCTCCTTCGGCGCGTTCCTGCTCGACCTGCTGGTGCTCACGATCTTCGGGCTGCTCCTGTTCTTCTACCGGCCGCACGTCTACCGCGCATGGCGGGAGGTGCTCCTGATCGCGGGGCTGATCCTCGCTGCGGTCGGCGCCGCTGCCATCGTGGTGGAGGTGGATTGGCCGGTGGAGCTGGTCCCCATCGCGTTCCCGGTGCTCGTGGTCGCGGCGTTGTGGGACGGCCGGCTCGCGCTGAGTTTCGCCCTCATCGTGGCGATCTTGCTGAGCGCGCAAACGGAGTTCTTCGGCACGACGGCGCTGTATACCATGGTTCTGGGGGGCGCGGCGGCGGCGCTCAGCGTACGCGTCGTGCGCCGGCGGGCGCAGACGTGGATCTTCATCTCGGTGATCGCGGGCGCGTACATCGCGGCGGCGGTGACGCTCGGGATGATGCTCTCGCGCGAGCCGCACGAGGTGATGATGGCGGCCGTCCTCGGTGTGGCCAACGCCGTGGTCAGCGGCATCATGGCCATGGGGCTGCTGCCGCTGTTCGAGGCGTTCACGAGGATCACCACGGACATGACGCTGCTCGAGCTGACGGACCTGAACCGTCCGCTGCTCAGGCGGCTCGCGCTCGAGGCGCCGGGGACGTACGCGCATTCGATCAACGTGGCGAACCTGGCGGAGGCGGCCGCGCGCGCGATCGGCGCGAACGCGTTGCTCGTGCGCGTGGGCGTGTACTATCACGACGTCGGCAAGCTGATCAAGCCGCAGTACTTCATCGAGAACCAGCCGCCCGGCCGGAACCCGCACGACAAGCTGAAGCCGGCCATGTCTGCGGCCATCGTGCGGAACCACGTGGTGGAGGGGTTGAAGCTGGCGGCCGAGGCCAAGCTGCCGGAGTGCGTGCGGCGGTTCATCGCCGAGCACCACGGCACGCAGCCCATCAGCTTCTTCTACGACCGCGCGCGCGAGCTGGACCCCGAGGCAGAGCTGGACCCTGCGGCGTTCTCGTACCCTGGCCCGAAGCCGCAGTCCAAGGAGACGGCGATCGCCATGCTGGCGGATTCGGTGGAGTCCGCGGCGCGCGTGCTCCAGGACCCCACGCCCGAGCGGATCGAGGCGCTGGTGGAGCGCATCGTGAGCTCCAAGGTCGCGCAGGGTCAGCTCGATGAGGCGCCGCTCACCCTCAACGAGCTGAAGCGCATCAAGCAGCAACTGGCCTCGGTCCTTGCCGGGATGTACCACCAGAGGATCGACTACCCGTCCACGCGCGAGACCACGGCCGCCCCCGCGGAGCCCGAGCCGGTTGCGGTGCCGCCGGGCCCTGCCCCCCACCACGGCTGAGGCGCATGCCGCCGCGCGTCCGGGTCAGCGTCGCGGCCGCGTTGTCGCGCCAGGGTGGACCCTCCTCGCTTTCTCGACGCGGCCTCGAGCGTCTGCTCCGCCGTGCTGCGCTCGCCACGTTCGCGGCCGAAGGCGTCACGCGGGCGGAACTCTCGATCGCCCTGCTCTCCGACGCCGCCATCGCCGAGCTGAACCACCGCTACCTCGGGCACACGGGCCCGACCGATGTGATCTCGTTCCCACTCTACGAGGGGGATGAAGCGCCGGTCGGCGACGTGTACATTGGATACGAACAGGCGCTGCGGCAGGCGGCGGCGTTGGGCGTGCCGGAGGCGGAGGAGCTGGCGCGGCTCGCCATCCACGGCACGTTGCACGTGCTCGGCTACGACCACCCGGAGGGCCCCGGGCGCGTACGCAGCCGGATGTGGAAGAGGCAGGAACGGATCCTCCGTGAGGTGATGGGGCAGTGAACAAGGGTGGGACGGCAAAGGCGTTGCGGCGGCACCTGATCGCCGGCCTCGTGGTGATCGCGCCGGTCGGGATCACGGCCGCCGTGCTCTGGTGGATCTTCCAACGCCTGGACGGGCTGCTGGGCCGCTTCCTGTATCCCGTGCTGCCGTTCCCGATCCCCGGCCTCGGCCTGCTGCTCCTCCTGGCGGGCCTCGTCGCGGTCGGCTGGTTGGCGGAGCGCGCCGTCGGCGCCCGCGTGCTCGCGGGCTGGCACGCGCTCCTCGAGCGGGTGCCGCTCGCACGCAGGGTCTACGGTGCGTCCAGCCGCATCGTGCGGACCGTGCTGGGGGAAGAGAAGCGCTTCCTCCGCGACGTCGTCCTGGTCGAATACCCGTGCCCGGGGCGGTGGTCGCTCGGGTTCGTCACGGCACGGTCCCCGGAGGAGCTCGAGTCGCGGACGGGCGAGGAGATGATCACGGTGTTCGTCCCGACGACGCCCAACCCCACGACGGGCTTCCTCGTCATGGCGCCGCGACGCGCCCTCGTCCACGTCCGCATGACAACCGAGGAGGCGTTCACCTACATCCTCTCGGCCGGCGCCGTGAAGCCCGAGGAGGCAGCGCTCGCGGCGACGCGAGAGGTGGAGGAGGAGCGCGCGTGACGTCGCAGGAGCCCCGGACTGCGGAGGAGGCGCGCGAGCGCCTGGACCGGATTCGCGTCCTCATCGAGGAGGGCCGGGAGGACAACCTCCCGGATCTCCTCTCCGAGTTCCATCCGAGCGACCTGGCAGACCTGATCGAGGAGCTGGACGAGGCCGACCGGGTCCGTGTCCTCGAGATGCTGCCGGCGCACATCGCGTCGGAGACGCTCGCCGAGATGGAGCGGGAGGAGCGGCCGGAGGAGTTGCTCGCCTCCCTCGACCCGACGCGCATCGGCGAGCTGATCGCCGAGCTCTCCGACGACGACGCCGTCAACCTGATCCGGGACCTCGACCCCGCGGACCAGGCCCGCGTCCTCGCCGCGCTGCCGAACCTGGAGGCCGGCCTGCTGCGGCGACTCCTGCGCTACGACGAGGAGTCCGCGGGCGGCATCATGACCACGGAGCTGGTCGCCATCTCCGTCCACCTGACGGCCGGGGAGGCGATCGAGGAGGTCCGCCGCCAGGCGCGCGAAATCGGTAGCGAGTTCTACACGGTCTTCGTGGTGGACCTGCTGAGGCGGCTGGTCGGCACGGTGAGCCTGCAGGACCTGGTCCTCGCGGATCCGGACACCCCGCTGTCGGAGCTGGTCGAGCCGCCGCTGGCCACGGTGTCGCCGGACACCGACCAGGAGGAGGTCGGCCGGATCATCGCCCGCTACAACATGCCGTCCATTGCCGTTGTCGGGCCGGGGAACGTGCTGCTGGGCCGGATCACCTGGGATGACGTCATCGATGTCATCGAAGCGGAGCAGACCGAGGACATCTTGCGGCTCGGCGGCATCGTCTCCGAGGAGCAGCTCCGCGGTGGCGCGCTGGACGCGGTCCGCAGCCGCCTGCCCTGGCTGTTCGTGAACCTGTTCACGGCCTCCGCCGCCGCCGCGGTGGTGTACGCGTTCCAAGGGACGATCGAGCAGATCGTGATCCTGGCGGCCATCATGCCGATCATCGCGGGCATGGGCGGCAACGCGGGCACGCAGGCACTGGCGGTGACCGTGCGCCGCCTCGCGTTGACGGAGGAGAGCGCCGCCCGGCGCTGGGGCGTCGTCGCCAAGGAGTTGATGGTCGGCCTGGTCAACGGCGCAGCCCTCGGCGTCTTCGTGGGCCTGGTGAGCTATCTGTGGAGGGGCGACCCGATGCTCGGGCTCGTCGTGCTGCTCGCGATGTGGGGCAATATGATCCTGGCCTCCATCGCCGGCGCGTTCGTCCCCATCCTGCTCGAGCGCCTCGGCGCCGACCCCGCCGTGGCCTCCTCGATCTTCGTCACCACGTTCACCGACGTCGGCGGCTTCTTCCTCCTCCTGGGACTCGCCACCGCCGTGCTGCTATGAAGCGCTGGCGGAGGGCCCTCACCATCGTCGTCCGGCTGACGCCGTTCCTGATCGCCTTCCTGCGCGACCGCCGGCGGTGGATCCTCCTGGGCAGGCGGCGGCGGTTGCCGTACGAGCACCACGAGCGCCGCGCCCAGCGGCTCGCCGCCACCATCGCCTCCCTCGGGCCGACGTTCATCAAGCTCGCCCAGGTTTTCAGCGCCCGCGCGGACATCCTGCCCGAGCCCTACCTCTCGGCGATCAGCCGGCTCCAGGACCGCGTGCCGCCACACCCCACCGAGGAGATCGAGGCGGTGATCGCCGCCGAGCTGGGCCAGCCACTGGAGGCGGTGTTCGCCGAGTTCGACCGCGTGCCCGTCGCCGCCGCGAGTCTGGGCCAGGTCCACCGCGCCCGGCTGCGCCCACAGCTCGACGAGCCAGGGCCAGAGGTGGCGGTCAAGGTGCTCCGCCCGGGCGTCGAGGAGCTGGTCGCGGTGGATCTCGAGATCTCGTTCCGCGTTCTCTTCGTCCTGAACATCCTGTTCCCGAACCACCACGTCCGCGCCCTGACCAACGTGGTGCGCGAGTTCAGCGTCAAGGTGCGCGAGGAGATGGACTTCCGCGAGGAAGCGGCGCACATGGCGCAATTCCACCAGAACTTCGCGCGCGATGCCCGGGTGCGCGCCCCCCGCGTCTACACCGAGCTCGCACGCCGGCGCGTGCTCGTGATGGAGTGGGTGCAGGGGGACAAGCTGGACCGGCTCGCGGGCCGCTTCGCTTCCGGCGAGCTGGACTTCGAGCGGCTCATGGAGACGCTCACCGAGATCTACCTCCGCATGCTCCTGGTGGACGGCTTCCTCCATGCAGACCCCCACCCCGGCAACATCCTGGTCACCGACGCGGGCACGCTGATCTTCCTGGACTGGGGTATGGTCGTCCAGCTCAGCCGCTCGACCCGCGAGGCCATCCTTCGCCTCGCCCTCGCCGCCGGCCGCGAGGACCTGGACGGCATGATCAACGGCATGTACGAACTGGGGATGATCGACCCCTCGATCTCCCGCGCGGAGATCCGTGACGCCGCCGCCGAGGTGCTCGAGATCCTCCAGCGCGTGCGCGAGCTCGGGACGCGGCGCGTGCAGGAGATGGTCCAGGAGATCATGGACACGTTCTACACCTGGCCGCTGATCCTGCCGCGAGAGCTGGTCTACTTCTTCCGCGCCGCCGCCCTGCTCGAGGGCATCGGCTTCCACTACGACCCGCGCTTCAACGGCATCGAACTGGCGCGCCGCGTCATCCGCCGGATGCGGGGCGACCTGCTCCGCGCCACGGCGCGCGAGCCGGTCGAAGTCGCGCGGGGGCTCGTAGACGAGGCACGGACGGCGCTGCATGGCGTGCGTGAGGTGCTGCGCCGGGCCGAACGCGAGGAGTTCCGCGTCCGCCTGCACCCGCGCGACGTGATGCACGGAGAGCGGTTCATCCTGCTCCAGGTCCGGCGGCTGCTGCTCAGCGTGTTCGCGGTCGGGACGGCGCTCATCAGCTCGATCATCTTCGTGGCGCTCGAGAACGTGTGGCTGCTGGCCGCCGGCTTGCTGATCGCGCTGATCATGTTCGTGGTGGCGTTCTTCATTCCCACGCACCTGCTGGAGAATCCGCTGCGTCACGCACGCCGCGTGCGGCCGCCGGGGGAGTGGCCGGCCATGCGCTAGGCAGAGCGAGGGCCGCGGCGGGCGACGCAGGATCCGGATGCATCGGCTGCCAACGACGGACGGGGGCGTTTGACAGCGTTCGCGGCAGCCGGCCATCTTTCGTTCATGGCTGAGGGTTCCGGCACGCAGCCGGCCGGCCTCGGCGTGGCCGAGGCGCGGCTGCTCGAGGACTTCCTGGCGGGGAAACGGCCCGCGCTGGCGCGCGCGATCTCGATCGTCGAGAACGGGCGGCCGGGAGCCCAGGCGCTGCTGCAGGCGCTGCACGGGCGGCTCGGTCGTGCCCGCCGCATCGGGATCACTGGGCCGCCCGGGGCAGGGAAATCCACGCTGGTGGCGGCGCTGACCACGGCACTGCGGGCCCGCGGCGACACGGTCGCCGTCGTGGCGGTGGATCCGAGCTCGCCGTTCACGGGCGGGGCCCTGCTGGGCGACCGGATCCGGATGGGCGAGGCCTCGCTGGATCCGGGGGTGTTCATCCGCTCCATGGCGTCCCGCGGCTCGCTGGGCGGGCTCGCCCTGACGACCAAGGAAGTGGCGGACGTGCTGGACGCGTTCGGCTTCGACCATGTGCTGATCGAGACGGTCGGGGTCGGACAGTCGGAGCTGGACATCGCCGCTGCTGCGGACACGACCGTCGTCGTGCTCGTCCCCGAGTCCGGCGATTCGATCCAGGCGATGAAAGCCGGGCTCATGGAGATCGCGGACGTGTTCGTGATCAACAAGGCCGACCGGCCGGGCGCCGAGCGGCTCGCGCGCGAGGTGGAGCTGATGCTCCATCTGCGCGCCGGGCGGGGGATGCACAGGCTTCCGGCGCACCACGGCGTGGACCTGAGCCGCATCCGGCGCCGGCAGGAGGCAGCCGAGCCGGCGGAGGGCGAGGGCGCCGCGGCGACAGGAGAGGCGGGCGGGGCGGGCGGCGGCCGGTCGGAGGGCTGGGCGATCCCGGTCCTCCAGACCGTGGCGTCGACCGGCCAGGGTGTGGACGCACTCGTCGAGGCGCTGGACCACCACCACGCCTGGCTCCAGGCCTCCGGCGAGCTGGGCCGCAGGCGCCGCCGGCGCCTGGCGGAGCGCGTCCGCGAAGCGGTGGATCGCGGCTTGCGCCAGCGGGCCTGGACAGAGGCGGGCGGCGAAGCGATCCTCGAACAGTCGCTGCCCGCGCTCGAAGCGGGCACGATCACGCCTTACGAAGTGGCGGAGCGAATCGTCCGCGCGGCAGTGGGGTAGGGAGGGCTGGGGCGCGGTCCTCTTCCGCCACGGAACGGTGAGCCATGGGTCTGATGGACAGCGAGATCTCTGCCACGGAACTCGCCGAACGCGTGCGCGAGCAGGAGCGCGAGCTGGCCGAGCTGCGGGCGCGGCTGGCCGAGTGGGAGGCGGCGTACGGCCGCGTCCCCAAGCGCGACGTCAGCTTCACCACCGTCTCCGGCGCCCCCGTCAAGCCGCTCTACACCCCGCTCGACATCGCCGACGACAACTACCTGGACAAGCTCGGCTTCCCGGGCGAGTTCCCGTTCACCCGCGGGCCGTACACCACGATGTACCGCACGCGGCTGTGGACGATGCGCCAGTTCGCCGGCTTCGGCACGGCCGAGGAGACCAACCGCCGGTACAAGTACCTGCTGGAGCACGGCCAGACCGGCTTGAGCGTGGCGTTCGACTTCCCCACGCTCATGGGGTACGACTCGGACCACCCCCGCTCGCTGGGCGAGGTCGGCAAGTGCGGCGTCGCGGTCTCCAGCCTCGCCGACATGGAGACCCTGTTCGACGGCATCCCCCTCGATCAGGTCTCGGTCTCCATGACCATCAACGGCCCGGCCATCATCCTCTTCTGCTTCTACGTCGTGGCGGCAGAGAAACAGGGCGTGCGGCCGGAAGCACTGCGCGGCACCGTGCAGAACGACATCCTCAAGGAATACATGGCCCAGCACGCCTGGATCTATCCGCCGGAGCCGGCGCTCAAGCTGATCATCGACATGTTCGAGTGGGCGTCGAAGAACGCGCCCAAGTACAACCCCATCTCCATCAGCGGCTACCACATCCGGGAGGCGGGAGCTACCGCGGCGCAGGAGCTGGCGTACACCCTGCGCAACGGCTTCGAGTATGTCGAGCGGGCGATGGCCCGCGGCCTCGACGTGGATGACTTCGCGCCCCGGCTGTCGTTCTTCTTCGACGTCCACAACGACTTCTTCGAGGAGATCGCCAAGTTCCGCGCCGCCCGCCGCATCTGGGCGAAGCGCATGCGGGACGTCTACGGGGCGAAGCGCGAAGAGTCGTGGCGGCTGCGCACGCACGCGCAGACGGCCGGCGTCACCCTGGTCGCCCAGCAGCCCGAGAACAACATCGTGCGCGTCGCCTATCAAGCGCTGGCCGCCGTGCTCGGCGGCACCCAGTCGCTGCACACCAACTCCATGGACGAGACGCTGGCGCTGCCGACCGAGAAGGCCGTCCGGATCGCCCTGCGCACCCAGCAGATCCTGGCCTACGAGACGGGGGTGACGAACACGATCGACCCCCTGGCCGGCTCGTACTATGTGGAGGCGCTCACCGACCGCCTCGAGCGTGAGGCCGAGGAGATCTTCGCCGAGATCGACCGGATCGGCGGCGTCGTCCGCGGCATCGAGCGGGGCTACTTCCAGCGCGAGATCGCCAAGAGTGCGGAACGCCAGCAGCGGGAGATCGAGTCCGGCCAGCGCATCGTCGTGGGTGTCAACGCCTTCACCCAGGGCAACGAAGACTCGAAGATCGAGATCCTCAAGATCGGCGATGAGGCGGAGCGGCGGCAGCGGGAGCGGCTGGCGGAGCTGCGCCGGCGGCGGGACAACGGGCGTGTCCAGTCCACGCTGGCGGAATTGCGTGAGGCGGCGCGGAAAGATGAGAACGTCGTCGAGCCCATGCTCGAGTGTGTGCGTGCCTACTGCACGCTCTACGAGATCCGCCACGCGCTGGAAGAGATCTACGGTGCCTACCGCGAGCCGGTGTTCTTCTAGCCACGTGTCACGCCGATCCACGCAGCGCCGCCGGGGCCGGCGGTAGATGGAAGCCGACGCACTGACCCTCGAAGGGATCCTCTGGCGGCTGGCGCTGGCGCTGCTGCTCGTCCTGGCCAACGCGTTCTTCGTCGCGGCGGAGTTCGCGCTGGTCGGCGCGCGGCGTACGCGCATCGATGCGCTGGCCGAGCAGGGGAGCCGGCGCGCCAGAATGGCGCGCACGGCCATCCAGAACCTCGACCACTACATCTCCGGCACCCAACTCGGCATCACGCTCGCCTCCCTGGGGCTGGGTTGGGTGGGTGAGACCACGATCGCGGAGATCATCCGCCAGGCGTTCGACGGCCTGGCGCCGCCGTGGAACGTCGTCGCGACACACGGCGTGGCCGGCACCGCCGCGTTCGTCCTCATCACGTTCATGCACATCGTGCTGGGTGAGCTGGCGCCCAAGTCGCTGGCCCTGCTGTTCCCGGAGAAGCTGAGCATGTGGACGGCGGGCCCGCTGATCGGTTTCTCGCGCCTGCTCGGCCCGTTCATCGCGCTGCTCAACGGCTCGGCCAACCTGCTTCTGCGGGCCCTCGGGCTGCGGGCGCCCACCGAGGTCGAGCGGGTGCACCGGCCGGAGGAGATCGAGCTGTTGCTGACGCAGAGCTACGAGCACGGGTTGCTGAGCGAGGAGCCGGTGGAGATGATCCGTGGCGTGTTCGACCTCTCCGAGACCACGGCGGCGGAGGTCATGACGCCGCGGACCGAGGTCGTCGCCGTGCCGGTGGATGCGACGCTGGAGGATGTGGCCGATGTCATCATCGAGGCCGGCCACTCCCGGATCCCGGTCTACCGTGATTCGCTGGACCAGGTGCTGGGCGTCGTCCTCGCGCGGGAGGTGTGGCGGGCGCTGCGCCGCGGCTCGCCCACCTCGCTGGAGGACCTGATCCGGCCGGTCCCGTTCGTGCCCGACTCCAAACCGATCGAGGACCTGCTGCGGGAGATGCAGGCGGAGCGCACCCACATCGCCGTGGTCGTGGATGAGTGGGGCGGCACCGCCGGTATCGTGACCATCGAGGACGTGATCGAGGAGATCGTCGGTGAGATCCGGGACGAGCACGAGGAGGAGCCGCCGCCGATCGAGGAAAAGGACGGGGAGGTGTTGGTGAGTGGCGGGTTCTCGATCGCGGAGTTGAACGAGCTGTACGACCTGTCGCTCCCGGAGCAAGACTACACGACCGTGGCGGGCTACGTGCTGGGTCAGCTCGGGCGCATCCCGCGGGCCGGCGACGAGGTCTCGTTCGCGGGCGGCCGGCTGCGGGTGCTCTCCATGGACGGCCGCAGGATCGAGCGGCTCGGCCTGGTACTCGATGGCGGCCTCCCCGAACGCGCCGAAGAGGGCGCCGCCGAGCGATGAGGGACGAGGCGATGCCCTGGTGGCGGCACTACTTCGATGAGACCTTCTTCCGCCTCCACGAGCCGCTGTTCCCGGAGGAGGAGAGCCGGCGCGAGGTGGGCGCGATGCTGGACCTCATGGGCCTGCCCGCCGGCTCGCGTATCCTGGATGCGCCGTGCGGCTGGGGGCGGCACACCGTGCTGTTCGGTGAGGCCGGCGTCCAGCCGTTCGGAGCGGATCTCTCGTTCCCGTTGCTCTCCCGGGCGGCGGGGGCGTTGTCCTCCGCCGGATCGCCGGTCCGGCTCGCCGCCGCCGACCTGCGCGCGCTGCCGTTCCGCGACGGGGTGTTCGACGGCGTCGTCAACGTCTTCACCAGCCTCGGCCTGTTCGTGGATGACGCCGAGGACCTCCGTGCCCTCCGGGAGGCGCGCCGCGTGCTCCGCCCCGGTGGCCGGTTCTTGCTCGAAACCATGCACCGGGACGACGTCGTGGCCGCATACGCTCACCGCGACCGCTGGACGTTGCCCGACGGGACCGAGGTGCGTGTGCGTCGGCGCTTCGATCCCGTGACCGGCGTCAGCTACGAGCGGCTGTGGTGGCGGAGAGGGGAAGAGCGGGGCGAGAAGCGGCATGCCCTGCGCCTGCGGACGGCCACGGAAGTGGATGGGCTTCTCCGTGCCGCCGGCTTCACCGGCATGCGCTATTACGGTGATTGGTCCGGCGAGCCGTTCACCCACGAATCCCCGACGCTGATCGTCGTGGCGGAGCGGAGGGACTGAGCGGCCCGGGACCGACTTGCCCGCAACCTCGCGAGTCCCTTAAACTTCCAGCGTCCCAAGCGCGTGGCGAGGCCGTTCGCCACGCGCAGTCCCGGACGGGAACCCATGAGCGAACGAAAGATCCGCGTGCTGGTGGCGAAGCCGGGCCTCGACGGCCACGACCGCGGAGCGAAGGTGATCGCCAGCGCGTTCCGCGATGCCGGCTTCGAGGTGATCTACACCGGGCTGCACCAGACGCCCGAAATGATCGTGAACGCCGCCGTGCAGGAGGATGTGGACGTCGTCGCCCTGTCCATCCTCTCCGGCGCGCACATGACATTGTTCCCCCGTGTGCTCGAGCTCCTGCGCGAGCAGGGCATGGACCATGTGCTCGTGACCGGCGGCGGCATCATCCCCGAGGAGGACATGGAGGCGCTCCAGCGCATGGGGGTCGGCCGTCTCTTCGGGCCCGGCACGCCCACATCCGAGCCGATCGAGTACATCCGGAACTGGTTCGCCGAGCATGGCCGCGACCGGGAAGGCTGATGCGGCGCCGGCGGGATCACGGCGACTCAAGCGCCTGACGCGAGAGGTGCTCGAGCTGGAGGCGCGCCTCCAGCTCGGCGGCGGGCCGGAGAAGATCGAGCGGCAGCACGCCCAGAACAAGCTGACCGCCCGCGAGCGCATCGGCCACCTGCTGGACCCGGACACGCGCTTCCTTGAGATCGGCCTGCTCGTCGCGTACGACCAGTACGATGGCCAGGCGCCCGCGGCCGGCGTGGTGACCGGTGTGGGCGTTGTGCACGGCCGCCCCGTGGTGGTCGTGGCCAACGACGCGACGGTGAAGGCCGGGTCCTGGTGGCCGGAGACGATCCGCAAGATCCTCCGCGCCCAGGAGATCGCGATGCGCTGCCGCGTGCCGATCGTCTACCTGGTGGACAGCGCGGGCGTGAACCTCCCTTACCAGGGCGGCGTCTTCCCCGGCCAGTACGGCGCCGCCCGAATCTTCTTCTACAACTCGATCATGCGGCGGTACCTCAGGGTGCCGCAGATCGCGGCGGTGATGGGGCCGTGCATTGCCGGCGGCGCGTACCTGCCCGCCCTTTCGGACGTGATCCTCATGGTCGAGGGCACGAGCTTCATGGGGCTGGGCGGGCCGAACCTCGTCAAGGGCGCCACCGGCCAGACCGTGGATGCGGAGACGCTGGGCGGCGCCTGGACGCACACGGCGTTGAGCGGCGTCGCCCATTACCGGGTGCCGGACGACCGCGCGTGCATCGCCCGCATCCGTCAGATCATCGCCGAGCTCCCGTACGTCCCCCCGGCCGGCGGGGAAGCCGAGCCCCGGCCGCCCGCGCGCCAGCCCGCCGAGGCCTACGGCATCCTGCCCGACGACCACCGTCAGCCCTACGACATGCGGGCGCTGCTGGCGTGCCTGCTCGACGCCGGCACGCTGGACGAGTTCCAGGCCGATCTCGCGCCCGAGATGATCTGCGGCACCGCTCGGCTGGACGGGCTCGCGGTAGGGGTGATCGCCAACGCCCGCGGGTTGGTCCGGCCACCCGGCGGCGGGCCGCCCCGCTTCGGCGGCATCATCTACACGCAGAGCGCGGAGAAGGTGGCCTATTTCATCGAGACCATGAACCGCTTCGGCACACCGCTGCTGTTCGTCCAGGACGTGAGCGGCTTCATGGTCGGGCCCGAGGCGGAGCAGTCGGGCATCATCCGGGCGGGGGCGCGCTTCGTCGAGGCGATGGCGACGGCGACCGTCCCCAAGGTCGTGCTCACGATCAACCACGCGTCCGGTGCGGGCTACTACGCCATGGCCGGACAGGGGTTCGACCCGGACTTCATCTTCACGTGGCCGACCGGCCGGATGGGCGTCATGGAGGGCGAGAGCGCGGTCTACGCCCTCTTCGGCCCGCAGCTCGAGGAACTGAAGCAGCAGGGCAAGGAGCCGGATGAAGAGCTCCGAGCCCGCATCGACGCCGTCCGCGCCGATTACGAGCACCAGCTCGACGCGCGCTTCGCCGCGGCCCGGGGCTACGTGGACGCCATCATCTTCCCGGAAGAAACGCGCGAGGTGCTCGCCTTCGCGCTCCGCACGGCGCTCCACAACCCGGGACCGCACATCGGGCCGTTCGGCGCGCTGGAGGGCGTTCCCGGCGCGCTGCCGTCCTGGCGCGCCGGCACGGGGGAACCGCAGCCATGAGAGGCCAGCTCCGCCCCATCCGCATCGCCTCCGGCCAGGGCTTCTGGGGGGATCGCCTGGACGCGCCGGTGGACCAGGTGCGTCGCGGCCCCGTTGACTTCCTGATGTTGGACTACCTGGCGGAAGTCACGATGTCCATCCTCCAGAAGCAGCGCGCGCGGGATCCTTCCCAGGGGTACGCGCGCGACTTCGTCCCCCTCATGGCCGAGATCCTGCCGGACTGCGTCCAGAAGGGCATCCGCGTCGTCACCAACGCCGGGGGCGTGAACCTCCCCGCTTGCCGGGACGCGGTGCTCGAGGAGGCGAGGAAGGCGGGGCTCTCCGGGAAGGTGAAGGTCGGCGTCGTCGTCGGGGACGACATCCTCGACCGCCTGCCGGAGCTGATCGAACGCGGCCACACCCTGCGCCACATGGAGACGGGCGAGCCGCTCGAGACGGTCCTGGACCGGGTGCAGAGCGCCAACGCGTACATCGGCGCGCGGCCCATCGTCGAGGCGCTGGAGCGCGGAGCCACCGTCGTCGTCACCGGCCGCTCGACGGACACCGCGCTCACCTACGCGCCCATGATGTACGCCTTCGGCTGGGCGCCGGACGCCTACGACTGCCTCGCCGCCGGCGTCGTCGCGGGCCACATCAACGAGTGCGGCGCGCAGGCCTCCGGCGGCAACTGCCTCGCCGATTGGGAGACGATCCCCGACCTCGCCGATGTCGGCTACCCCATCATCGAGGCGTACCCGGACGGTCGCTTCATCGTCACCAAGCACGAGGGGACGGGCGGGCGCGTGAACCGCGCCACCGTGACCGAGCAGCTCCTCTACGAGTTGGGCGACCCGCGCGAGTACATCACCCCCGATGTCATTGCGGACTTCACGACCATCCGGCTCGAGGAGCTGGGCAACGACCGCGTGCGTGTCAGCGGCGTCAAGGGCCGCCCGCCCACGGACAAGCTCAAGGTCTCGATCTCGTACCACGCGGGCTACAAGGCCGTCGGCACCCTCGTCTACGGCTGGCCCGACCCGGTGAAGAAGGCCGTGGCAGCGGATCGAATCCTGCGGGAACGGCTGGATCGGCTCGGGCTCCGCTTCGACGAGGTGCGGACGGAGTTCGTCGGCTGGAACGCCACACACGGCCCGCTCGCGGGCCCTCCGCCGCCCGACCTGCCCGAGGTCGAGCTGCGGGTCGCCGTCCGCGGCCGGGACCGTGCCGCGATCGAGCGATTCACCCGCGAGATCGCGCCGCTCATCCTGTCGGGGCCACCCACCGTCACCGGCTTCGCCGGCGGCCGGCCCAAGGTGCAGGAGATCGTGGCGTTCTGGCCCGCCCTCATTGACCGCAGGGAGATCGAGCCGTCCCTGCGGGTGGAGGTGACGACAGCGTGAACGGCGGAACGAGGCTCACCGCTGGGCTCGTCGTTGCGATCCTCGCGCTGCTGGCGTTCATCGGGCTGGTCTTCAGCGGGCACGTGCTGCTGGCCTTCGCCGCTCTCGTGGTCGCCCTGGCCCTGGGCGTCTCGGAGCTGCGCCAGCGGCAGCTCCCGCCCGAACCAGGAGAGTAGCGATGTCGGCTCCGCCACGCGACGGAGCGCGCCGCACCGTGCCGTTGCTCCGACTCGCGCACGCCCGCTCGGGAGACAAAGGCGACACGGTGAACATCGGGCTGATCGCGCGCCGACCCGAGTACTATCCGCTGCTGGTCGAGCGGGTCACGGCGGAACGCGTCAAGCAGCACTTCGGCCCGATGGTGAAAGGTGGGGTCGAGAGGTTCGAACTGCCCAACCTCTACGCCCTGAACTTCCTGTTGCACGGAGCGCTGGACGGCGGCGGCACGGTCTCGCTCATGACCGATGCACAGGGCAAGACGTTCTCGACTGCGCTGCTGCGCATGGAGATCGAGGTGCCCGACGAAGTGATCCGTTCCCTCGAGACCACGCGAGCCGCGACATGAAAGACGGGCGCGTGTTGTACGATGTCGCCGACGGCGTCGCCGCCCTCACGCTGAACCGGCCGGAGAAGCGGAACGCGCTGGACGCCGCCACGGTCGCCGCGCTGCGTGAGGCGTTCGCGCGCGCCGGCGCGGATCCAGACGCGCGCGTGGTGTTGCTGCGCGGCGCGGGCAACGACTTCTGCGCGGGCGCCGACCTCGCGCACATGGAGCGCCTCGCCGAGACCGGCGATCCGCTGGAGAACCTCGCGGACGCGAGCGCCCTCGGCGATCTGTTCATCGAAATGCGGCGGCTGGAGAAGCCGATCGTCGCGGCGGTTCACGGCCACGCCTTCGCCGGGGGCGCCGGCCTCGCCACCGCGTGCGACCTCGTGGTCGCGAGCGAGAGCGCGATCTTCGGCTACCCTGAGGTCCATCTCGGCTTCGTGCCCGCCATGGTCATGACACTGCTGCGGCGGGTGACGACGGAGCGGCAGGCGTTCGAACTGGTGGCACGCGGGGACCGGATCGATGCAGCCGAGGCACGGCGGCTCGGGCTCGTCAACCGCATCTTCGCCGATGCCACGTTCGAGCAGGACGCGCTCGAATACGCACGCGAGCTCGCCGCCCGACCGCCCTCCGCGTTGCGCCTCATCAAGCGGCTGCTCTACGGCATTGACGGCGCCTCCTTCGAGGAGGGGATCCGCCGTGGCGCCGAAGTCAACGTGCTCGCCCGCAGCACCGATGAGGCGCGGGCCGGTGTGCGGCGCTTCCTCGAACGTCGGAGCGACCGGTGATGGGGATCTTCCGCCCCGACCGCACACGCCGGGAGCCGGACCGTCTCCTGAAGCTGAAGATGATCATCTTCGCGATCGGCGCCGCGGTCGCGCTCGCCGGCATCGCTTACGACCGGCGCCCGCTCCTCCTGCTCGCCAGCGCCATCCTCGCCGTCGGCGTCCTGCTCCGCTTCGTCTCACCCGACGCGGAATGACGCCGGCGCCCGGCGCGGCCGCCGAACGCCACGGCGCAGCCGGCTGCCCCCGCGACCGGCCCTCCAGCCGTCGTTCGCGTCCCGCCGACGGCCGTGCCCTCCTGCGACCCTGCGGGACGCTGCCCCCCGGTCGGCGGAGGCAAGCACGGCGCTTGCAACAGGTTACAGATGACGGCGCGGCGGCGGGACTGGCCCGCGCCGCCGCCGTCACCAGTGGAGGGCGAGCATGGGACCCTTGGAGCGTGGCGCCGGGCGAGGGCCGGAGGGGGCGGTATGAGGATCGGCGGGGCACGGTACCGGCGCGACCCGCACGTGCGCCGGCGACTCGCGCTCGCGCTCGCCACCGCCGAGGACCGGCTGCTCCGCGCCCACGGCGAGGCCGCTGCGGCGATGGTGCGCGACGTGGCGCACGAACTCCCCTTCGAGACCACGCTCGCCATCTACGCCCGCCTGCTCGGCGTGCCGCCGGCCGACACCCGGGCCGTGGCGGTCCGTGCGCTCGCCACCCTCGGCGAGACCCATTCGGCGGACACGCTCGTCGCACCCGGACCCGTGCAGGACACCTCGGTGTTCTCCCGCCTGCTCCGGAGACTGCGCGGCCGTCGCAACGGCGACGTGCGCGCGCGGATCGAGGCGGCCGCGCTCCGCGCGCAGCGCGCACTGCGTGAAGTCTACCTCGCGGGCGCAGGAGACGTGATCGCCGCCTTGCGGGGCGCCGCCAGCCCGGTGGAGGCGGTCCAGGTCTACATCGACGCGCTGGCCATCCCGCCCGGCTGGGCCGAAATCATCTTCCACGACGCCCTGGCGGGGTCGGATACGGCGGCGTGAGCGCCGCGCGGCGCGGGTGCGCGTTGCCCCGTCCAGGCCCGCTGGATTAGCTTTCGCCCGCGGTTCACCCCGACACGGACCCCCGCGTCGTCACGGAGGCCGCGATCGAGATCGCCTGGGGCCTCGCCCTCTGGGCCGGATTCGCCGCGACCCTCGCCGTCGCCTGGCTCGCCGCCATCGCCCGGTGGATCGGCCTGACCCGCTTGGAGCCCGCACGCCTGCTGGGCTGCCTCCTCCTGCGGAGCCCCGGCGACGCCGTCGCCCGAGGGGTCGGCGCCGCCGTGGGCGTCCTCATCGGCACCTTCGTCCTTCCGGCCCTCTACGCCGTCGCGTTCGAGGCGCTGCGCCGCGCCGACGCCCTCACCGGCTTGCTGCTGGCCATCCCGCACGCCGTCCTCGCGGGGATCGGACTCGCCGCGGCCGGACGATCCCAACGCTGCGCCCGCGCGATCTCGCCGTGGCCGCCCGGCCTCTTCGGCTGGCGCTTCGGCCCGTTCACCCCACCCGCGCTCGTGGTGGCCCTCCTCTTCTACGGCGCGCTCCTCGGCTTCGTCTACGTCGTCCCGCCCCGCTGAGCGCGGCCAGCCGCCCTTGACGCGCCGTCAGGCGGCCGGCCATCCTCGTCCCCATGAACAAACGACAGCGTCACGCTCTCATCCTCGAGCTCGTCGAGAGAGAGCGGATCCACAGTCAGGAGGAACTCCGGGAGCTGCTCGCGGAGCACGGCGTGGACGTCGCCCAGGCCACCCTTTCCCGCGACATCCGCGAGCTGCGTCTCGTCAAGGTCCCGGATCCGGAGGGGCGCCCGTACTACACCACGACGCCCGAGACCTGGCAGAAGAGCCCCGCGCTGGAGCGGCTCCTGCCCACGCTCTTCGTGGGCGCCGAAGGCGTGGGCAACCTCCTGCTGGTCAAGACCCTCGCCGGCGGCGCCCAGCCCATTGCCGAGGCCATCGATTGGGAGGAGTGGCCCGAGGTCCTCGGCACCGTCGCCGGCGATGACACCATCCTCGTGATCCTGCGCAGGGCCCGGGACCTGAAAGCCGTCCAGCAGAGACTGGAGGAGTTGGCCGGCTTCGGGGCCGAATGAGCATTCGCGCGCCCCGCGCCCACCCGCCTCCCTGCGATCCGTCCGGGCCTCGCGTCGCCGCCCGCGCCGGCCGGCGCCCGGCTACCGGCGGCGCGGCCCCTCCGGTCCCGGCCGCCGGTCCCTTGACACCCCCGCCGGGCTGTTGTATTACTATTCGCGACCGATGAATAAATACGCTCGCGCCGGGATCCTCGGCGCTTCGGGATACACGGGCCGGGAGCTCGGCCGACTGTTGCAGCGCCATCCTCGTTACGAGCTGTGCTTCGCCACGTCGGAGACGGAGGCGGGGCAGCCCGTGCCGGGGACGGCGCTCCGTTATGTGCGAGCGGAGGAGGCGCCGCTGGGGGAGGTGGATGTGGTGTTCTCGTGCCTGCCGCACGGTGAGTCGGGTGCGTGGGCACTGAGGGCGCTGGAGGCGGGTGCGGCGGTGGTGGATCTGTCCGCGGACCTGCGGGGCGGGGAGGCCGGTGCGGTGTACGGCCTGCCGGAGCTCTGGCGGGAGGCGGTGCGGGGCGCGCGGCTGGTGGCGAACCCGGGGTGCTACCCGACGGGGGTGCTGCTGGCGCTGGCGCCGGCGGTGCGGCGCGGGCTGCTGGATCCCGATCGGCCGGTGATCATCGATGCGGCGTCCGGGGTGACGGGCGCGGGGCGGTCGCCCAAGCGCGAGCTGCTCTTCGGCGAGGTGGCGGAGGACTACCGGGCGTACGGGGTGGGGAACCGTCACCGTCATGTCCCGGAAATGCGGCGGGGTCTGGACCGGCTCTCGGCCAACGGCGCCGTGAGCTTCGTGTTCACGCCGCACCTCCTGCCGGTGCGGCGGGGGATCCTCGAGACGATCTACCTGCCGCTGGCGTCGCCGATGACGGCGGCGGATGCGGCGCAGCTGTGGGCGGAGGCGTACGCTGGCGAGCCGTTCATCGAGGTGCTGGGCGAGGAGCTGCCGGGTCTCCAGCACGTGGTCGGGAGGAACGTGGTGGCGCTGGGCTTCGCGGAGATCGTGGATGTGGCCGCGCCGACGCTGCTCCTGGTCGCCGCGCTGGACAATCTGCTGAAGGGGGCTGCCGGCCAGGCGCTCCAGAACGCGAACCTCATGCTCGGGCTGGAAGAGACGGACGGGTTGCCGTGCTGAATCTGCGGGTGGTCAAGATCGGCGGCCGCGCGGTCGCGGACGCGGGCTGGTTGGCGGATGTCGTGGCGCGCATCGCGGCGAGCGGGCGGCCGACGGTCGTCGTTCACGGCGGCGGCCCGGAGGTCACGGAGCTGTCTCGCCAGCTCGGCGTGCCCGTCTCGTGGCATCAGGGGCGCCGGATCACGACGCCGGAAGCGCTGCGCGTGGCGACGATGGTGCTCTCGGGCTGGACGAACAAGCGCGTCGTCGGCGCGCTGCTGGATGGTGGCGTGGAGGCAGTGGGGCTCTCGGGCGAGGACGGCGCGCTGTTCCTGGCGGAGGTGGTGGAGGGCGGGAAGCTCGGGCGCGTGGGGCGCATCGTTCACGTGCGCACCGAGCTGATCGAGCGGCTGCTGGGCATGGGATTCGTTCCGGTCATCTCGCCGATCTCGCGGGGGGTGGATGGGCAGCCGCTGAACGTGAACGCGGACGACGCCGCGGCCGCCGTCGCGGGCGCGCTCGGCGCGGCAGAGCTGCTCTTCCTCACGGACGTGGACGGAGTGCACGACGGCGTGGGTGAGCGCGCGGTGCTGACCCTCGCGGAGGCAGCGACGTTGATCGACTCGGGCGTCGCGCGAGACGGCATGGCGGTGAAGTTGGATGCGGCCGCCGCCGCGCTGGCGGCCGGCGTGCGCTCCATCCGGATCGGTCCGCCGGGCCTCCTGGACGGCACCGCGGCCGGGACCACGCTCGTCCAGGAAGCGGAGGCGGTCGCGTGAGTGCACTGTTGCCCGTCTACCGGCCTGCAGAGCCCGTTTTCGTCGCGGGTCGTGGCGCGTACCTCATCGCCGAGGACGGTCGCGAGTATCTCGACTTCGCCAGTGGGATCGGCGTCAACGCCCTCGGCTACGGCGACGCGGACATCGCCCGCGCCATCGTGGCCGCCGCGGAGACGGGTCTGATCCACACGTCGAACTTGTACCGCACGCGCCCGGCCGCCGAGCTCGCCGCCGATCTGGTGTGTCTCTCCTTTGCGGACGCGGTTTTCTTCTGCAACTCGGGCGCGGAGGCGAACGAGGGCGCGTTCAAGTTCGCGCGGCGCTGGGCGCGGCAGATCGCGCAGGACAAGATCGAGATCGTGGCCCTCGAGGGCTCGTTCCACGGCCGTCTGTTCGGCTCGCTCGCGGCGACGGACCGGCCCGCGTTCCGCGCCCCGTTCGAGCCGCTCATGCCGGGCGTGCGCTTCGTGCCGCCCGGCGATGTGGACGCGTTGCGTGCGGCGGTCTCTCGTGAGCGCACGGCGGCGATCATCGCGGAGCCGGTGCAGGGCGAGGGCGGTGTGCGGCCGCTGGATGCGGAGTACCTGCGCGCGCTGCGCCGGGTCGCGGATGAAGTCGAAGCGCTCTTGATCTTCGACGAGGTGCAGTGCGGTCTCGGGCGGACCGGGCGCCTCTTCGCGTACGAGGAGTCCGGCGTCGTTCCCGATCTCCTCACGCTCGCCAAACCACTCGCCGGCGGCTTGCCGATGGGCGCCGTCCTGCTCTCCGCGCGCGTCGCCGCGGCGATCCAGCCGGGCGACCACGCGACGACGTTCGGCGGCGGCCCGTTCGTGGCTTCGGTCGCGCGCGCCGTGGTGCGCCGCATCTCCGATCCCGGCTTCCTTGCCGACGTGCGCCGCAAGGGCGAGCGGGTCCGGGCCGCGCTCACGGCGCTCGTCGGTCGCGGCGGCGTGGAGGAGGTGCGTGGCCGCGGGCTGATGTGGGGGATCCAGCTCGCGGCCCCGGCTGCTCCGGTGGTCGGCCGCGCCCTCGAAGCCGGCTTGCTGGTCATCACCGCGGGCGAGCGCGTCGTCCGCTTGCTGCCACCCCTCTCGATCCCGGACGCCGACCTGGAGCGAGGGCTCGAGATCCTCGCGGAGGTCCTCGCGTGAGCACCGTCGTCATGCTGCCTGTGATCCATGCCCGGGCGGCGGAGGCCGCAGCGCTCGTATCGTCGCAGCCGACGGCGGCGTCCGCGGGGGCTGCGGAGGAGCCGTTGCCTGCGCCGTTGGTGCTGGTCCGGCGCGCCCGGCGCTCCGACCTGCCCGCGATGATGGAGCTGCTGGACCGCTACGCGCGGCGCGGGCTGCTGCTGCCGCGCACGCCGGAGCAGGTGCGCCGGCAGCTCGCGGACTTCGTCGTCGCCGTGGACGTGACGGGCGTCATCGGGTGCGCAGGCCTGCGCCGTTATCCCGGGCGGATGGGCGAAATCGTGGGCCTCGCCGTGGAGGAGCGGTGCCAGGGCAGGGGCATCGGCCGGCACCTTGTCGATGCGCTCCTGGACGAGGCGCGCTCACTGGGCTTGCGCCGCGTGTTCGCGCTCACGCTCCAGGAGGGCTTCTTCCACCGGATGGGCTTCCGCACCACGTCCGTGGCGGAATTCCCAGACAAGATCGCTCTGGATTGCAGCGGTTGTGCGAAGCGCGCCACGTGCGCCGAGGTCGCCGTGGTGCTCGACCTGGATTCCTGAGATCCCCGTGAATCGGAGACGACCGTGTCGATGACCGTTGTGCTCGCGTATTCGGGCGGGCTGGACACCTCGATCATCGTGCCGTGGCTGCGCGAGCAGTACGGCGCGGAGGTCGTTTGCCTCGTCGCCGACGTCGGCCAGGGCGAGGAGTTGAATGGGCTGGAGGAGCGCGCACGCAAGCAAGGCGCCGTGGCGTGCGTGATCCAGGACCTGCGCGAGGCGTTCGTGCGCGAGGCGATCTTCCCGACGCTGCGCGCCGGCGCGATCTACGCGCGCAAGTACCTGCTCGGCACATCGATGGCGCGGCCGATCATCGCCCGGGCGCAGGCGGAGCTTGCGCTGCGCATCGGCGCCGACGCGCTGGCGCACGGCTGCACGGGCAAGGGGAACGACCAGGTCCGCTTCGAGCTGACGTACGCCGCCTTCGCGCCGCATCTGCGGGTGATCGCGCCGTGGCGCGAGTGGGACATCCGCTCGCGCGAGGACGCGCTGGCCTACGCTGCCGCGCGTGGCATCGAGGTGCCGGCGACCAAGGAGAAGATCTACTCCCGGGACCGCAACCTCTGGCACATCTCGCATGAGGGCGGGCCGCTCGAGGATCCGGCCAACGAGCCGCCAGCGGACATGTTCCTGCTGACGCGCTCGCCCGAGGAGGCGCCGGACCGGCCGCTCTACATCGAGATCGGCTTCGAGTCCGGCTATCCGGTCACGGTGGATGGCGAGCCGCTGGGTCCGGTCGCGTTGCTCGAGCGTCTCAACGAGATCGGCGGCGAGTACGGCATCGGCCGCGTGGATGTGATCGAGGATCGCCTGGTGGGCATGAAGTCCCGCGGCGTGTACGAGACGCCGGGCGGCACGCTGCTCTACACCGCGCACCGGGAGCTGGAGCAGCTCGTGCTCGACCGGCGCACGCTCGCGCTCAAGGACCAGCTCGCCCAGCGCTACGCGGACCTCGTGTACGAGGGGCGCTGGTGGAGCACGGAGCGCGAGGCGCTGGATGCGCTGGTGGACCGGACGCAGCGCTACGTGACCGGGACGGTGCGCCTGAAGCTGTACAAGGGCAACATCATCATCGCCGGACGCACGAGCCCGTGCTCGCTCTACGACGAGAAGCTGGCCTCGTTCGGCGAGAGCGACTACGACCACGCGGATGCGGCGGGCTTCATCCGGCTCTTCTCGCTGCCCACGCGCGCGGAGGCGTTGCAGAACGCGGCGCGCCACGCGGCAGAGCCGGCCGGCGTGAAGCCCGGCGCCGACGCCGCCATCGAGGAGTTGCTCGCGCACGCGGCCAGCGTACGGAACGGAGCCTGAGACGGGTCGCGATCCGCGCCGGCGCGCGGGGGCTGGACCGATGCCGCCCTGCGCGCGCCGGCCGTGGATGATTCCGAGGGAGGATGTCATGCCGGCGAGTGAGACCATCGGCGATGTGGACCCGGCGCCGCCGGTGCCGAAGGGGAACGGCGCCGCCCCGCACCGGCTGTGGGGTGGGCGGTTCGCGACGGGCCCGGCGCCGTCGCTGGAGGAACTGAACCGCAGCCTTCCGGTGGACGGGCGCCTCTGGCGCGAGGACATCGAGGCGAGCCGCGCGTGGGTGCAGGCGTTGCTGCGCGCCGGCGTCCTCACTCAGGACGAAGCACACACCCTCGACCAGGGCCTTGCCCGCGTCGCCCGACGCATCGCCGAAGAGGGCACGGACGGCGCGGCCGACGAAGACATCCACACCCTCACCGAACGACTCCTCTACGAAGAGGTCGGCGAAGTCGCCGGCAAACTGCACACCGGCCGTTCACGCAACGACCAGGTGGCCACGGACACGCGCCTCTGGGCGTTGCGCGCGTGCGCGCGGCTCGACGAGGAGCTGCGCGGCCTCCAGGCCGCCCTGGTGGACAAGGCCGCGGCGACGGTGGACCTCATCATTCCCGCGTACACGCACATCCGTCGCGCGCAGCCCGTGCGCGTCGCGCACTGGCTGCTCGCGCACTTCTGGGCCCTCGACCGCGACCGCGCCCGGCTCGCCGACGCCGTCGAGCGCGTGGCGGTGCTGCCGCTCGGCTCCGGCGCGATCGCCGGCTGCCCGTTCCCCATTGACCGCACGCTCCTCAAGGAGCTGCTGGCGTTCCGCTCCATTTCGCCCAACTCGATCGACGCGGTGGGCGACCGCGACTGGATCGCCGAGCTGGTGTTCGTGGCCGCTCTCACGGCCACGCACCTCTCCCGGCTCGCGGAGGACCTGATCCTCTACTCGAGCGAGGAGTTCGGCTTCGTCCGGCTCCCCGAGGCCTACACGACCGGCTCGAGCCTCATGCCGCAGAAGCGGAACCCGGACGGCCTGGAGCTCGCGCGCGGCAAGGCGGCGCGGCTCGCGGGGGACGTGGGCGCCGTGCTCGCCATGCTCAAGGGCCTGCCGTCCGGCTACCAGAAGGACCTCCAGGAGGACAAGGCCATCCTCTTCGACGCGCTGGACACGCTCGCAGTGCTCTTGCCCGCCACGCGCGAGACGGTCGCCGGGCTCGAGTTCGATCACGAGCGCCTCCGCGCCGCCGTTTCCGACGAGACGCTGCTCGCCACAGACCTCGCCGATGAACTGGTGCGCCGCGGCGTTCCGTTCCGTGAGGCGCACGCCGCGGTCGGCAAGCTCGTCCGCCGCGCGGAGCAGGCGGGGATTGCGCTCTCCGCGCTGCCCATCGAGGTCTGGCGCGAAGCGCACCCCGCGTTCGAGCGGGATGGCAGCGCGCCCCGCCTCACGCCCGAGGACTCGGTGGAGGCGCGGGCCGTGCCGGGCGGCACCGCGCGCTCGGCGGTGCTGGCGCAGCTCGCCGCCGCCCGCGCGCGCCTCACCTGAGCGCGCTGTCGGCGGCGTTCCCACGCCGCCCCGACGTGGTCCGTGCTCCGGCCGCCCGGCGCTGCGCCTTCCGTCAGACGGGGTGAAGGAGTTCACCCCGTCTGACGGGCTCCATGCGGAACGGAACTTGCTCCCCACGGGGGGTGGAGTCTTGCGACTGGCCCGGCTCGCTGCGTGGGGAGGTTCCGGTGAAAGCGCCAGTCCCCTCCAAGACGCTCTCGGCAGCGGTACGTCGCCGTCTCGAGCTCGCGATCGCGGTCGCCGAGGAACGGCTGCTCGCCACACACGTCGAACACGCCCTCGGCTTGATCGAGATGGTCGGCGACGAGGTCCCCCTCGAGACCGCACTGGAGATCTACAACCGCCTGCTGCACCTGAGCGGAGAGGAAGCGCGGATCATCACGACCCGCGCGCTCGCGCACATCGGCGAGCACGCGGTGGAGGCGGAGGTGTGGCCGCGGCTCATGGCGCGGTCTTCGAAGAGCGCGGACGCGGTGGCCGCCGCGCCCGCGTCGGGCCGCGATGGCGGCAAGGCAGCGAAGGAAGGCACGGCCGACGTCCAGCCGGCGCCGCCTGTGGCGGAGAAGGGCAGAGCGCTGTTCTCGAACCTGCGTCAGCGCATCCGCGGGCGCGTGAACGATGACCTGCGCCAGCGCATCGAGCTCGCAGCGGCCCGGACCGAGGTCGCGCTGCTCCGGCGGCACACGGACAACGCGCTGGCGTTCGTGGATGTGCTGGAGGAGGAGCTGTCGCTCCCCGAGGCGGTGCAGATCTACATCCAGGCGCTGGACCTGCGCGAGTCCATCGCCGAGGTGGTCTACTACCTCACCCTCGCGCAGATCGCGGACCGGCGGCTGCCGCCGCGCCGCGCGACGGCCCGCCGGGAGCCGGCGGTCGCCGGTCCGGCGGCGCGGCCGGAGCTCAGCGTGGTGGAGGGCGGGAAGGGCGGGTAGCCGGCCGTCGCGCCCGGCTCACGCCGCCACCGCCTCCGCCACCGGCACGTGCCGCCCCGCCACCCTCGCGAACTCTCGCACGCCAGCCATCACCTCGTCGAACTCGGACAGGGAGAGGGACTGATCGCCGTCCGAGAGCGCCTCTTCCGGACGGGGGTGCACCTCGATCAGCAGGCCGTCCGCGCCGGCGGCCACGGCCGCGTACGCCAGCGGCCCCACCAGGTCCCGCCGGCCGCCCGCATGGCTGGGGTCCGCGATGACCGGCAGGTGGGTCTCCTGCTTGAGCACCGGGATCGCGGCGAGGTCGAACGTGTTGCGCGTCGCCGTCTCGAACGTGCGGATCCCTCGCTCGCAAAGGACCACGTTCATGTTGCCCTGGCTCATGATGTACTCGGCGGCGAGCAGCAGGTCTTTGATCGTCGCCGAAAGGCCGCGCTTCAGCAGCACCGGCCGATGCGTTCGACCTACCTCCTGGAGGAGGGAGAAGTTCTGCATGTTCCGCGCGCCGATCTGCAGCATGTCGGCGTAGCGCGCCACCAGCTCCACCTGCCGCGTGTCCATGACCTCCGTCACCACCGGCAGCCCCGTCTCCTGACGCACCTCCGCCAGCATCTCGAGCGCCCGCTCACCCAGACCGCGGAACGAGTACGGCGAGGTGCGCGGCTTGAAGGCGCCGCCCCGGAGCATGCGGGCGCCCGCCCGCCGCACCGCCGTGGCCGTCTCCCGCAGCATCTCCAGGTTCTCGACCGAGCACGGACCCGCGATGACGGCCAGCTCCGGGCCACCGACCTGCGCCGCGCCCACCCGCACCACCGTCCGCTGCGCCGTGAACTCGCGCGCCGCGAGCTTGTACGGCTTGAGCACGGGCATGACGCGCTCGACGCCCGGGATCGAGAGGAGGGGGACACCCTCGAGCCGCTCCTCGTCGCCGATGCACCCCACGATGATCCGCTGCTCCCCTCGCGAGACGTGCGTCCGCAGCCCTAGCGCCTCGATCCGCTCCCGTAGGTGGTCCAGCTCCGCTTCGGTGATGTCCGGTCTGGTCACGATGATCATGGCTCCATCCCCCAGGGTGGCGCCCGCGCCCGCAACAAAAACCGCGGCCCCCGGATCACCGAGGGCCGCGGATGCTGGCAACGAGCGGGCTTCTTTGGACCTACGCGCGCGCGTCCTCCAGCTCCCGGCCCTCGGGCCGGTAGCTAAACCAGAAGTAGCCAAAGAAGAAGGACGCGCGATGCGTGCTCATGGTCTTACAAGCTTTCACAGAGCGCAGCGCTTTGTCAAGCGCCCGCCCGGCGTGCGGAGGCCCCGGCGCGGACAAGGGCGGAACGGCCGGATCCCAGAGGCGCCCGCGCCCTCGCCTGCCGCTCTCCTTTTGCGACCATGCCGCCGCCCCTGTAGATTGCCGCCCGAACCAAACCCCGATCCTGATCGAGGACGCGAATGGCAAGACCCGCGCCCCGCACGACGAGGACAGAAGAGGAGATCCACGCGCTGAGGGACCGCGCCACCCGGATCCGCCGCCACATCGTCCAGATGCTGGCCAAGGCCGGGAGCGGCCACCCCGGCGGCTCGCTGTCCGCGGTCGAGATCGTGACCGCGCTCTACTTCGGCGGCATCATGCGGTACGATCCGCAGCGCCCCGACTGGCCGGACCGTGACCGCTTCATCCTGTCCAAGGGCCACGGCGTGCCGGTCCAGTACGCGGCCATGGCCGAAGCCGGGTTCTTCCCGGTCTCGGAGCTGGAGACGCTCCGTAAGATCGACAGCCGGCTCCAGGGCCACCCGGTCTACTGGAGCGTCCCGGGCATCGAGGCCTCCACCGGCTCCCTCGGCCAGGGCCTCTCCATCGGCCTGGGCATGGCCCTCGCCGCCCGCCTCGACGGCAAGGACTACCGCGTCTTCGTCCTCCTCGGCGACGGCGAGTGCCAGGAAGGCCAGGTCTGGGAGGCCGCCATGGCCGCGGGCCACCACCGGCCGGGCAACCTCGTCGCCATCGTCGACTACAACAAGTACCAGCTCGACGGCGCGATCGCGGACATCATCGACCTCGACCCGTTCGCAGACAAATGGCGCGCCATGCGCTGGAACGTCCGCGAGATCGACGGCCACGACCTCAACCAGGTCCTGAGCGCCCTCGAGTGGGCCGTCGAGCACGGACCGGCGTGCATCATCGCGCACACCATCAAGGGCAAGGGAGTCAGCTTCATGGAGGGTGAGAACGCGTACCACGGCGTCGCACCGACGGAAGAGGAGCTGGCCCGGGCGCTCGCGGAACTCGAGAACGCGCTGCCCAGGGCCGAGCGGTCCATCGAGCGCGAGGCCGCACAGTACCGCGAGGAGGGCCGGTGAACGAGCTGTTCCCGGGCTTCAAGCTGGGCAAGGCCACCCGCGACGCCTACGGCGAGGCGTTGCGGGACCTGGGGCGTGAGCACGACGACATCGTCGTCCTCGACGCCGACCTCGCCAAGAGCACCAAGAGCTCGCTCTTCGCCGAGGAGATCCCCGACCGGTTCTTCAACGTCGGCATCCAGGAAGCCAACATGGTCGGGATGGCGGGTGGCTTCGCGGCCTGCGGCAAGGTCCCGTTCATCTCGAGCTTCGCCTGCTTCCTCATCCTCAAGGGCTTCGACCAGCTCCGTATGGCGGTCGCCTACCCGCGGCTCAACGTCAAGGTCGCGGGCAGCCACGGCGGCATCTCGCCGGGCGAGGACGGCGCCAGCCAGCAGTCGGTCGAAGACGTCGCGCTTGCCTGTAGCCTGCCCGGCTTCGTCGTCTGCGTCCCGTGTGACGAGTTCCAGATGCGCGCGGCCGTGCGCGCCGCGTACCGGCACCGCGGCCCCGTCTACCTGCGGCTCGGCCGTCCCAAGGTCCCGCTGGTGTACGACGCAGAGCCCGCCGACTTCGAATTCGGACGCGCGACGCAGCTCCGCGAAGGCCGCGACGCGACCATCATCGCCAACGGACTCATGGTCGCCGCCGCGATCGTCGCCCACGAGCGCCTCGCGCAGGAGGGCATCCACGTCCGCGTGCTCGACATGGCCACCGTCAAGCCGCTGGATGAGGAGGCGGTGCGCCGCGCGGCGGTCGAGACCGGCGCCATCGTGACCGCCGAGGAGCACCTCGTGCACGGCGGCCTCGGCGCGCGCGTCGCCCAGGCGGTGGCGCGGCTGCAGCCGGTGCCGATGGAGTTCGTGGGGCTCGACGACACGTACGCCGAGAGCGGCGCGCCGGAGGCGCTCCTCCGCAAGTACGGTCTCACGGCGGACCACATCGCGGTCGCGGTGCGGCGCGTGCTCGACCGGCGACGGAACGGCGCGAGGTAGCCGTCCATGCGCCTCGTGACCATGGGTGCGCGGCGGAACGCGCGCCGAGCGTGGGGCCGCGTGAGGCCGGCGTCGTCATGAGCGATCGTGAAGCCCTCAAGCGGCGAGCGGCCGAGCGGGCGCTGGATTGGGTCGAGGACGGCATGGTGCTCGGCCTCGGCACCGGCTCGACCGTCCGGCATTTCCTCGAACTGCTCGGCGAGCGGTTGCGCGATGGCGCACTGAAGGATGTCACCGGCGTGCCGACGTCGTGGGACACCGCCGAGCGCGCGACGGCGCTCGGCATCCCGCTCGTCACGCTCGAGGAGCGGCCGCGGCTGGATCTCGCGGTGGATGGCGCCGACGAGGTCGATCCCGGGCTCGACCTGATCAAAGGCCTGGGCGGCGCGCTGCTGTGGGAGAAGATCGTGGCGGCCGCCGCCGGGCAACTCGTCATCATCGTGGACGACAGCAAGCTGGTTCAGCGCCTCGGCGAGAAGGCGCCGCTGCCGGTCGAGGTCGTGCCGTTCGGCTGGACCACGCATCTCTCGGCCCTGGAGCGGCTCGGCGCCCGGGCCGTGCTGCGGGTGGATGCCGCCGGCAAGCCGTTCGTCACGGACGGCGGCCACTACATCCTGGACTGCCGTTTCGAGAGCGGGATCCCGGATCCCGCCGCGCTCGACGCGGCGCTGCAGCGCCGGCCGGGCGTCGTCGAGACGGGGCTGTTCCTGGGGATGGCCGACGCCGTGGTCGTCGCGGGCGAGGCCGGTGTGCGGGTGATCCGGCGAACCGGGTCGGGCTCATGAGCGTGAAGATCGCGCCTTCGATCCTGTCGGCGGACTTCGCCCGGCTTGCGGACGCGGTCGCCGCGGCCGAGGCCGGCGGAGCCGACTGGATCCACGTGGATGTCATGGACGGGCACTTCGTCCCGAACCTCACCATCGGCCCGCCCGTCGTCGCGGCGCTGCGACGCGTGACGACGCTGCCGCTGGACGTGCACCTGATGGTCGAACAGCCGGAACGGCTGCTCGATGCGTTTGCGGATGCCGGGGCCGACGTCCTCACGGTCCACGTGGAGACGTGCCCGCACCTCCACCGAACGGTGCAGCGGATCCGCGAGCTCGGTGTGCGGCCGGGCGTGGCGCTCAACCCCGCCACGCCGCTCGAGTCGCTGGACGAGATCCTGCCCTACGTGGACCTGGTGCTGGTCATGAGCGTGAACCCCGGTTTCGGCGGGCAGAAGTACATCGTCACCAGCACGCGAAAGATCGCCCGGATGCGGGGGCGTCTCGACGCCGCGGGGCTCGAGAAGGTCGAGCTCGAGGTGGACGGCGGCGTCTCGCCCGTCACCGCGCCCGAGGCGGCCCGCGCCGGCGCCACGGTCCTCGTGGCGGGGAACGCGGTGTTCAACGACAAGGCGAGCGTAGCGGAGAACATCGCTGCACTGCGGAAGGCGGTGGCAGGGTAGGGCGGAACAAACGCGCCTGTCCCGGCCGCTCCCGTGAACGGCGAGCGGGGACAGCCCCACCGCACAGGCCCTGTCGCCCACCCGGGGGCTCATTCCGCTCCCTCTCCCCCGCGCGGGCGGGCCGACGGCGTTTTCGGCCCGCGCGGACCGGTGGACGAGATCGGTTTGACGTTGGGCCCGACCGCTCCCCCGGAGGGCTGCGCAGCGCTACCCTGTCATACTATCTTTAGAGTATCCCGGCTCGGGTGGCGGAATGGCAGACGCAGACGGCTTAAACCCGTCGGCCCCCCGCGGGCATGTGGGTTCGACTCCCACCCCGAGCATCCCTCTCAATAGATCGTCCAGCACAGGGGGCGGGCGTCGCAGCGGGTCGGTGCCGGCGTCCGCTCAGTAGGTTCCCGTCGCCAGCCGCCGGTTCTCTGGCAGGTCTTCCTCCACCGCGAGCTCCGCTCCGCTTTCCACCTGGTCGCCGATCGGCCGGTCGAGGTAGAGGCCGTGGGCGGGTCGGTGCGCCCCCCTGCGGATCAGGCGGTAGCGGTGCTTGTCCCCGGGATCGATGCCGAAGTGGTAGAGGCTCCGGACCAGGAGCTGGTCCGCCCGCTCGCCGGGATCGACGTCCGCGTAGAACACGCGGTCGCCGTAGTGCACGCTCACGGCCACGCCCCGCGCCATCCTCCGACCTCCGCTGCGACCACTCCGGTGGGGATGGGGTGCAAGCTCCGGTCCAGCGGCTCGCACCGCCGGCGCCCCCGCCCTCGCCCGCAGCTCAGGAGCGGCTCCAGGGATGGAGCCGCGCGATCACGGCGCCCGCCCCTCCACCGTCACCCGCTGCCGCTTGCGCAGCACGTCGAGCTTCACCGTCTCGCCCTTGCGGTAGCTCGCCAGGATCTGCCGCAGGTGTGCCGAGTCCTCGACCTTGCGGCCGCCCACACTCAGGATCACGTCGCCCGCACGCAGGTCGAACGGCGAGTCGTCGTCCACCCGGGTGACGAGCACGCCCTCCTTCGTCCCGAAGTAGTCGCCGAGGTCCGCGTTCACGTCCGCGAGCTGGATGCCGAAGCGGCTCCCCACGCCGAACGCGAGCGCGCCGTCCGCGAAGCGGAACGCCGGCCGCGCGGCGCGCAGGGCCTCACGCGCCCGGGCCATGGCCTGCTCCACGTCCTGCGCCCGGACCCCGAACACGTCCCGGGTCACGACCTTCGCGGTCCGCCGCTCCCCGTCCCGGAGGTACTCGACCGTCACCGTGTCGCCCGGCTCCACATCGCGGAGGAGCGCGGACACCCGGCCCACGGGCGCGACCTTGTCGTCATCGGCGTCCTCCCCGGCGAGCGGCTCCAGGACGCTCCGACCGTTGATCGCCGTGATGACGTCCCCCGCGCGCAGGCCCGCCGCCTCCGCACCCGAACGACGCATGACCCGCTCGATCCGGACGCCCTCGGCGGTCGCCTCCGGCGCCAGGTACACGCCCAGACCCGCGCGGCCGACGGGCGGGACGTGCAACCACACCGCACCGGGGCCGGTGCCGACGCAGTAGCAGCTCCGCCCGCTCGTGCCTCGCTCGTCCCGGTCCTGCGCGAGGACCGGCGTGGCGGCGGCCACGGCGAGCGTGGTGCCCGCCGCCACGAGCACGGCGAGGCGGCCGCGAATGGATTCCTTCGCATTCCTCGTGTCCATCATCGCCTCCACAGGACTGCCGGGTCCCCTGCGTCGGGGACCGTTGGTTCACTTCGCCCTCTCGGATGCCGCCGGCCTGCGCCAGCGTTGCCCGTCCGGCGCTGCTGGCGGCCGCGTGAGGAGCCGCCGGTCGCCCGTCCGGTGACACGCCACCGACGCGGTCGGCGCCCCGTGGCGGACCGGAGCGTGCGATCGGACGGGCGAGGCGTGCCTCCGCACGACCCCGAGAGGGTCGGCCCGAACGCCGTCGGATCCGAACCGCACGAAAACCCCCGCCCACGTCTTGCCCCCCGGTCGCCGATCCCCCTAGCTTGGCCGCATGGAAGCCGCACTCCTCATCCTCGCCGTACTCGGCTTCGTCGCCGTGCTCGTGCTCCTCGTCCGCGCGGCGTTCGGCGTGCTGCGCCACGGCGTGGATGCGTTCCTTGCCCGCGAGGCCGTCGAGGCGCGGGCACGCAGAGGGGACCTGACCGGGATGGCGGAAGCACAGGATTGGAACCGTGGCGCCCGGCGCGCGCGCCTCCGTTGCAGCGTGCTCGCGGCGCTGTGGCTCGCGGGGCTCGTCGCACCTGCCTTCACCCCGTGGACGCGCGAGGTGTACGCGGCGTACGCGGTGCTCTGGTTGTTCGCCCCGCCCCGTCCCGCACTGCGGCCGAAATGATCCGCGTCACATTCCTGGGCACCGCCGCGAGCCGCCCCACCGTCGGCCGGAACGTCAGCGCGATCCTGATCAACCGCGAGGGCGAGCTGCTGATGTTCGACTGCGGCGAGGGCACGCAGCGGCAGATGATGCGGTTCGGGACCGGCTTCACGGTGCGGGACATTTTCGTCACGCACATGCACGCGGACCACTTCCTGGGCATCATCGGGCTGCTGCGCACGATGGGGCTCCAGGGGAGGCAGGAGCCCATCGCGCTGTGGGCGCCGGTCGGCGGCGGCTCGATCCTCCGCGATGCCGTGAACCTCGGCGTCGAGCGCGTGTCGTTCGGCATCGAGATCCACGAGCTGGAGCCGGACCAGCGCGTCGAGCGTGACGGCTACGACATCATCGCGTACCGCACGCAGCACGGCGGACGTTCCCTGGGCTACGTGCTCGCCGAGCACCAGCGCCGCGGCCGCTTCAACCCGGAGCGTGCGCGCGAGTTGGGCGTGCCGGAAGGGCCGCTGTTCGGCAAGCTGCACCGCGGCGAGCCGGTGGAGGTGAACGGCCGGATCGTGCGGCCGGAGGACGTCGTGGGGCCGCCGCGCCCTGGCCGGAAGATCGTCTACACGGGCGACACGCGGCCCACGCGGCGCACGGTCGAGGTGGCGCGGGAGGCGGACCTCCTGATCCACGACGCCACCTTCTCCCACGACGAGGTGGACCGCGCCCGCACGACCGGCCACTCCACCGCGCGGGAGGCGGCCGAGGTCGCCCGGCGGGCCGGCGTCCTCCGTCTCGCCCTGACCCACATCTCGTCCCGCTACGCGGACGACCCGCGGGCGCTCGAGCGCGAGGCGCGCGCGGTGTTCCACGGCGCCTTCGTCGCCTACGACGGGCTCGAGCTCGAGGTGCCGTACCGCCAGGAGGAGGGCGGGTGATGGCAGCGGGCGATGCGGCCCACGAGTTCCGCTGCGTCGCCATCGTGGGGCTCGGCCTCATCGGCGGATCGCTCGCGCTGGCGTTGCGGCGGCTGCCGGACCCGCCCCGCATCGTCGCGACCAGCGCGGACTCCGCGGACCTGGAGCGCGCGCTGGCCGACGGGATCGTGGACAGCGCCGCGGCCGATCCGGCGAGCGCGGTGGGAGAGGCGGACCTCGTCGTTTATGCCACCCCCGTGAGCGTCACACTCGAGCTGCTGGCCTCGACCCGCTCACGGATCCGGGACGGTGCCGTGGTGACCGACGTCGGCAGCGTCAAGCGCTCCGTGGTGAGCCGTGCCCGCGCGGTGGGGCTGGGTGCCCGGTTCGTCGGAGGCCATCCCCTCGCCGGCAGCCACCGGTCCGGCTTCGCCGCGGCCCGCGCCGACCTGTACGACGGCGCCCGCGTCTGGCTCACGCCACCGGAAGGCGGCCGCACGCAGGACGGGGAGGAGACGCGCGCACTCGAACGCGTCGCCGCGCTCTGGCGGAGCGTGGGCGCCGAGCCCGCGGTGATCGGGGCCGAGGAGCACGACCGGCTCATGGCGTGGGCGAGCCACCTTCCACAGCTCGCGGCGTCCGCCCTGGCCACGGCGCTCGCGCGGGGGGGCATCGCTCCCGCCGATCTCGGCCCCGGCGGCGCGGACACCACCCGCATCGCCGCGAGCCCGCCCTCCCTTTGGGCGGACATCCTGCGCCACAACGCCGACTACCTGCGCCGGCCGCTGGAGTCGCTGCAGGGCGCGCTCGCCCACTTCGCCGCCGCCCTCGAGCGCGGCGACCGCGAGGCGCTCGAGCGCCTGCTCGCCGTTGCCAGCGCCTGGCGTTCGGAGGAGTGAATGTCGTACGACGCTCGCTACGAGCTCCACGTCCCTGGCGACAAGTCCATCACGCACCGGGCGCTGATGCTCGCCGCGCTCGCCCGCGGCACCAGCCGCCTGAGCGGCCTGCTGCCGGCCGCGGACACGCAGTCCACCGCCCGCGTGCTGCGCGCGCTGGGCGTGCATCTCCCGGACGTACCGGAGGACGGCGCCCCCATCGTCATCGCAGGACACGGGCTTCGTCCGTTCCGCCAGCCCGCCGGCCCGCTGGACTGCGGCAACAGCGGCACCACGGCCCGGCTGATGCTCGGCCTGCTGGCGGGACACCCGTTCCGGGCCGTCCTCACCGGCGACGACTCGCTCCGCTCCCGCCCGATGCGCCGCGTCACCGAGCCGCTCACCCGTATGGGCGCATGCTTCACCGAGCTCGGCGAGCCGGACCGCCTCCCCATCGAGGTCGAAGGCGGGCCGCTCCGGCCCATCCAGTACGCGAGCCCCCGCGCCAGCGCGCAGGTCAAGAGCGCATTGCTCCTGGCCGGCCTCACCGGCGGCGCGCGGGTCGAGGTCACCGAGCCCGTGGCCTCTCGCGATCACACCGAGCGCATGCTCCGGGCGATGGGCGCCGACCTCACGGTGCGGTGCGGTGCGGACGGCGTGTGCATCACCCTCGAGCCGCCAGCCCTCCTCGAGCCCCTCGACCTCACCGTGCCCGGCGACTTCTCGTCCGCCGCGTTCTTCATCGCGCTCGGCTTGCTCTCGCGCACCGGGCCGCTCCGCATCCGGCGCGTCGGCATCAACCCCACGCGCACCGGCCTGATCCCCGTCCTCGAGCGGATGGGGGCCCGGATCGAGCTGCTGGAGGCGTGCGACGTTTGCGGTGAGCCGGTCGCCGACGTATTCGTGTGGCCGTCGGCGCTCGAGGCGACCACCGTCGAGGCCGCCGAGATCCCGGCCATGATCGACGAGGTGCCGGTGCTCGCCGTCCTCGCCGCCCGAGCCCGCGGCGAGACCCGCATCACCGGCGCCGCCGAGCTCCGGGTCAAGGAGTCCGACCGGCTGGCCGCCCTCGCAGCGAACCTGCGCGCCATCGGCGCCGAGGCCGAAGAGCTCCCGGACGGCCTCATCGTCCGCGGCTCCGACGCACCGCTCGCCGGACGCGTACGGAGCTTCGGCGACCACCGCATCGCCATGGCCTTCGGCGTCCTCGCGGCGCTGCCCGATCACCGCATCGAGATCGACGACCCCAGCGTCGTCGCCATCAGCAACCCCGCCTTCTGGGCGGACGTTCGCCGCGTGGCTGCGGCACTGGAGCGCTCATGATCATCGCGATTGACGGGCCCGCGGGCTCCGGTAAGACGACGACCGCGCGGGCTGTCGCCCAGCAGCTCGGCTTCCGGCACCTCGAGACCGGCGCCTTCTACCGCGCCATCACCCTGGCCGCCCTCCGCGCCGGCATCCCGCCGGAGAAGTGGGGCGAGCTCACCGGCGCCGACCTGGACGAGCTGGGCTTCGAGGTGCGCCCCGACGACTTCGGCTTCCGGTTCTACCTCGGCGATGAGGACGTGACCGACGCCCTTCGTAGCGACCTGGTCACCCAGCGGGTCTCGGATATGGCGGCGGTGCCCGCCGTCCGGGCCTGGATGCTCGGCCGCATCCGGGCCGCCGCCCGGGAGGCGGACGTCGTCGCCGACGGCCGCGACATCGGCACCATCGTGTTCCCGAACGCCGACATCAAGATCTTCCTGACCGCCCGGCCCGAGGTCCGCGCCAGGCGCCGCCTCCTCCAGCGCGGCTCGGCCGAGCCCACCCCGGCCGCCATCGCCGCCGAAGCGGAGCGCCTCACCGAGCGCGACCGGAAAGACTCCGAGCGCGCCACCGCGCCGCTGCGCCGGGCGCCGGACGCGGTTGTCGTCGACACCACGGCGCTCACCTTCGACCAGCAGGTCGAGCGGATCGTCGGGCTCGTCGTCCGCCGGAGCAAACGACCGTGAGCCGCCGAAGCGCTTGACGGAGCGAAATTCTTGCACTATAATCCATTGCTTACGTTCGAGACCGGCCCGCGGTGGGCCGGCCGACGAGGGAGGGCGAGTCTGTCCGCCCTCCTTTTGGTGTCCACCCTTTTCCCCTGCGGTGCGCCGCCGGGCGAGCGATTCGACAAGGAGCATCACAGCCCATGACCGACCAGGACCCCCGCACTCCGGACGCGACCGTAGCCGACGAGGGCGGCAGCAACGTGGCCGTCACCGAGCACGGGACTCGGCGGCCGCAGCGCAAGCCCGCCCGACCCGCGCGGATGCAGGTCCTCGATGAGGAGGAGTACTCGCCGGAAGAGTACGAGGAGATGCTCCGCCTCTACGAGGAGACGATGACCAACATCGAGGAGGGCGAGATCGTCCGCGCGAAGGTGCTGCGCGTCACGGACACGGCCGTCATCCTCGACGTCGGCTTCAAGAGCGAGGGCGCGGTCCCGCGGGACGAGTTCAAGAACCCGGACGCGTTGAAGCCGGGAGACGAGGTCGAAGTCTTCCTCGAGAGCCTCGAGGACCAGGACGGCGTCGTCGTCCTCTCCAAGAAGAAGGCCGACTTCCTCCGCGTCTGGGAGAAGATCAAGCACGCCTACGAGAACGATGAGAAGGTGCCGGGCACGCTGGTCCGCAAGATCAAGGGCGGCGTGACCGTGGACCTGATGGGCGTGGATGCTTTCCTGCCCGGCTCGCAGATCGCGCTGCGTCGGGTCCCGAACATCGAGGAGCTGATCGGCCAGACCTTCGAGTTCAAGATCATCAAGCTGAACAAGCGGCGCCGCAACATCGTCGTCAGCCGCCGGGTGATCCTCGAGCAGGAGCGCGAGCAGAAGCGCGCGCAGCTCGTCAAGGAGCTGCTGGTCGGCCAGGTGCGGCGCGGCGTCGTCAAGAACGTCACCGACTTCGGCGCCTTCATCGACCTGGGCGGCCTGGACGGCCTGCTGCACATCACGGACATGAGCTGGGGCCGCGTCGGCCACCCGTCCGAGATCGTGCAGATCGGCGACGAGCTGGACGTGAAGGTGCTGGACATCGACTGGGAGCGCGAGCGCATCTCGCTCGGGCTGAAGCAGCTCCTCCCGTATCCGTGGAAGGACGTCGAGCGCAAGTACCCGGTCGGCTCGCGTGTCCGCGGCAAGGTCGTCTCGATCACCAACTACGGCGCCTTCATCGAGCTGGAGAAGGGGATCGAGGGCCTGGTCCACATCAGCGAGATGAGCTGGACGCGCAACGTCAAGCACCCGTCGAAGCTGGTCAACATCGGTGACGAGATCGAGGCCGTCGTCCTGAAGGTGGACCGGGAGGAGGAGAAGATCTCCCTCGGCATGAAGCAGATCGAGGAGGATCCGTGGCTCGCGCTGCCGCTCAAGTACCCGACGGGCACGCGCGTCACGGGCAAGGTGCGGAACCTCACCTCCTTCGGCGCCTTCGTGGAGATCGAGCCCGGGATCGACGGCTTGATCCATATCTCGGACATGAGCTGGACCAAGCGGATCCAGCATCCGTCCGAGGTGCTGCGGAAGGGGGACGAGGTGGAGGTCGTGGTCCTCGGCGTGGACAGCGAGAACAAGCGCATCTCGCTCGGCCTCAAGCAGACCGAGGAAGACCCGTGGATGCGCATCTCTGAGCGTTATGCGCCGGGCGTCGAGACCCGTGGCACCATCGTCCGCTTGCTGGACAAGGGTGTCGTCGTGGACCTGGGGGATGACATCGAGGGCTTCGTGCCGCTCAGCCACCTGGGCGTGGAGAACATCCAGGACCCGGCGGACCACTTCAAGGAGGGGCAGGTCCTCGACCTGCGCGTGCTCGAGTCTGATGCGGTGAACCGTCGCATCGTGCTCGCGGTGACGGCCATCCCCGACTTCGAGGGCGGTGCCACGCCCGAGGGCACTGAGCTCGTGGTGGAGACCGAGGTCCGGCCGACCGAGGAGCAGATCGAGGGTCAGGCCGCGGCGCCGGAGTCGGTCACGGTGGACGATGCCGTGCCGCCGGACGTGACCACGGAGCCGGCGCCGGCCGGCGAGGTCGCGGCGGCGGAGGCCGCGGGCGAGGGCGCTGAGGCGGCGACCGGCGAGGCGCCGGCGGCGGAGGCCCCGGCGAGCGGCGCTCCGGCGGCCGAGGCCGCTCCGGGAGCCAGCCAGGAGCAGGAGGCGCAGGAGACCCGGGAAGGGGAGGAGTGATCCTCGTCGCGGGCCGGGAAAGCGGCCCGCGCGGACGCCCCTGCGGGACGGGCCCGGTCGCACAGCCGGGTCCGTCCCTTTTTTCGGGGCTGCCGGCGGGGTATCTTGTCCGCACCGCAACCCGCAGCAGAGGCGACGGAAACCGTGAGGAGTCCAGCAGTTCGGATCATTCGCCCCCTGGTTGTCGTCCTGCTCCTGGGCGTCTGGGCGTGTCAGAAGGCGGGGCCCCGGGCGCCGGAGCGTGGCGGCGTGCCGCCGCTCTCCCCGACCGGTGCGACGGCGGCGGAGCAGACGGCGGCGGCGGACCTGCTGATGCAGGCCCGCGAGGCGTACAACGCGGGGGATCACGCGCGGGCGAGGGAGCTCGCGGAGCAGGTCGTCGAGCGGTACCCGGGGACGCGGTCGTCGTCTCCGGCGCTGCTGCTCGCGGCGCGCGCCGCGCACGAGGCGGGCGACCACGAGGCGGCGATCGCCATGGCGCAGCGGTACGCGGGTCTGTTCCCGGCCGGCTCGCCGGACGCCCAGCCGGCGCTCGAATTGGTGGAGCGTGCCCGGGCGGCGCTCGCCGACGACGCGCCGGTGCTCATCGGCGTCATCGTGCCCCAGAGCGGCTCGCCGTACCTGAAGCAGTACGCGGACCTGGTGCTCGAGGGCGTCCGGCTCGCGGCGGAGCGTGAACGCGGTGCGGGGCGGCCGGTCGAGCTCGTCGTCGTGGACGATGGGGGCGACCCGGCCCGTGCGGCCGAGCGCATCCGCGAGCTCGAGCGACGGGGCGCCGTGGGCGTCGTGGGGCCGCTCCTCGAGGCCGGCATCGTGGCCGCGGCCCGGGCCCGCACGGACAGCGCGCTGGTCCTCATCAGCCCGACAGCGCCCGAGACCGGGGAGCGGCTCTCCAACGTCTACTCCCTCGTGGCTGGCGACACCCGGGGCGCAGAGGTGCTGGCGACGTACGCCGCGCGCACGGGTCTGCGGAACGTGGCGCTCCTCTATCCGGGGACGCGGACGTACCGTGCCCAGGCGCAGGCGTTCGCGGCCGCGCTTCAGCGTCAGGGCGGCCGGATCGTCGCCGACGTGCCGTACGACTCCGGCACGACCACGTTCGGCGCCCAGGTCCGCCAGATCGCGGCGGCGAACCCCCAGGCCGTGTTCGTGCCCGCCCCGGAGCGGGACGTGCGCTTGATCGCGCCCCAACTCGCGTTCTATGGGCTCAAGGACCGCGGCGTCCAGGTGCTGGGGGGCGAGGCGTGGGCGTCCGACGAGGTGCTGCGGCAGGTCGAGCGCAGCTACCTCGACGGGGTCGTCGCGGCCACACCGCTGCACAAGCTCAGCCCCGAGAGCGGGTGGCGGGCGTTCACGGAACGCTACGAGTCCACCTACCGCCGCTCGCTGACCAGCGACCTGCCCGCGCTCGGCTACGACGCCGCGCAGCTCCTGATCCAGGCGCTCGGCCGCGATCGCCGCCCCGCCCCGGGGGACGTCGCCCGACGCATCGCAACCACCGCCGACCTGCGCGGCGCGACGGGCATCCTCTCCGTGCAGAACGGCACGCTGGTCCGCCGCCCCTACCTCGTGCGCATCGAGGGCGGGGAACTGATCCCCATCGGCGCCTCGGCCCTGCCGAGCGGGCCCTCGCCCGGCACCTGACGCGATCCGTGCGATGACGCTCCGCGACAAGCTGAAGCACCTCGAGGAGTTGCGGCGCCAGTCCGAGCTGGGCGGCGGGAAGGAACGCATCGAGGCCCAGCACGCCCGCGGCAAGCTCACCGCCCGCGAGCGGCTGGACCTCCTCCTGGACGAGGGCAGCTTCGTCGAGCTGGACCGCTTCGTCACCCACCGCACCGTCGGCTTCGGCCTCGAGAACCAGAAGATCCTCGGCGACGGAGTCGTCACCGGCTACGGCACCATCAAGGGCCGGCTGGTCTTCGTCTTCAGCCAGGACTTCACGGTCTTCGGCGGCTCGCTCTCCGAGGCGCACGCCGAGAAGATCGTCAAGATCATGGATCTCGCGCTGAAGACCGGCGCGCCCATCATCGGGCTCAACGACTCCGGCGGTGCTCGGATCCAGGAGGGTGTGGTCAGCCTGGGCGGCTACGCGGACATCTTCCTCCGCAACACCCTCGCCTCCGGCGTGGTGCCGCAGATCAGCGCCATCCTCGGCCCGTGCGCCGGCGGGGCCGTCTACTCGCCCGCCATCACGGACTTCATCTTCATGGTCCGCGGCACGAGCTACATGTTCGTGACCGGACCCAACGTGGTGAAGACGGTCACGCACGAGGACGTGGACATGGAGGCGCTGGGCGGAGCCGATGTCCACGCCTCCGTCTCCGGCGTGGCCCACTTCGCCTACGACACCGAGCCCGAATGCCTGGCCGCGATCCGCCGGCTGTTCGACTACATTCCGCAGAACAACCGCGAGGACCCGCCCCGGCGTGAGACCGACGACCCGTTCGATCGCGCGGACGAAGAGCTGCTGGACATCGTGCCGGACGAGCCCACCAAGCCGTACGACATGCACGAGGTCATCCGGCGGGTGGTGGACGACGGCGAGTTCTTCGAGGTCCAGGCCAGCTTCGCGCAGAACCTGATCGTGGGCTTCGCGCACCTGGGCGGGCACGCGGTGGGCATCGTGGCCAACCAGCCCGCCGTGCTCGCCGGCGTGCTCGACATCGACAGCTCGGTCAAGGGCGCGCGCTTCGTCCGCTTCTGCGACGCGTTCAACATCCCGCTGGTCGTGTTCGAGGACGTGCCCGGCTTCCTGCCGGGCGTGGCGCAGGAGCACGGCGGCATCATCCGTCACGGCGCGAAGCTGCTCTACGCCTTCTGCGAGGCGACCGTGCCCCGGCTCACGGTGATCACGCGCAAGGCCTACGGCGGCGCGTACGACGTGATGAACTCGAAGCACATCCGCGGCGACATCTCGCTGGCGTGGCCCACGGCGGAAATCGCCGTCATGGGGCCGAAGGGCGCCGTCGAGATCCTGTACCGCCGGCGCATCGCGGAGGCCGAGGACCCGCAAGCGGAGACGGCGCGGCTCGAGGCCGAGTACCGCGAGCGCTTCGCCCACCCGTACGTCGCCGCCTCGCGCGGCTACATCGACGATGTGATCGATCCGCGCGAGACGCGCGCCCGGCTGATCAACGCGCTCGACATGCTGCGCGAGAAGCGGGACTCGAACCCGCCGAAGAAGCACGGGAACATTCCGTTGTAGGGCCCAGGCAAGGGCGGGGGAGGTCCGACTCACTGGATTGAGCTCTGAGGGACATGCCGTTTGTCGCCGACCTGCACGTCCACTCGAAGTACTCCCGCGCCACCAGCCGCGATCTCGACCTCGAGCACCTCGCCCGCTGGGCGCAGCTCAAGGGGATCACGGTGGTGGGGACCGGCGACTTCACGCACCCCGCCTGGTTCGCCGAGCTGAAGGAGAAGCTGGTGCCGGCGGAGGACGGGCTGTTCCGCCTGCGGGACGACCTGGCCGCCGCCGTCGAGCGCGAGGTCCCGGCGGCGTGCCGCAGGCCCGTGCGCTTCATGCTCCAGGTCGAGATCTCGAACATCTACAAGAAGGACGGGCGCGTCCGGAAAGTCCACAACCTCTGCTACGTGCCCGACTTCGATGCGGCGGAGCGGTTCCGCGAGGCCCTCGCGCGCATCGGCAACCTCGAGTCCGATGGCCGGCCGATCCTCGGCCTCGACTCGCGGGACCTGCTCGAGATCACGCTCCACAGCGACCCACGCGCGTTCCTCATCCCCGCGCACATCTGGACGCCGTGGTTCTCCGCGCTGGGCGCGCAGTCCGGCTTCGACTCCATCGAGGAGTGCTTCGGCGATCTCGCGGACCACATCTTCGCGGTGGAAACCGGCCTCTCCTCCGATCCGCCGATGAACTGGCGGCTCTCCGCGCTGGACCGCTACGCCCTGGTCTCCAACTCGGACGCGCACTCGCCCGCGAAGCTCGGCCGCGAGGCCGTCGTGTTCGACGGCGAGCTGTCCTACGATGGCGTTGCAGGAGCCCTCCGCAGTCGCGACCCGGCGCGCTTCCTCGGCACGATCGAGTTCTTCCCGGAGGAGGGGAAGTACCACTTCGATGGCCACCGCGCCTGCGGAGTGCGTCTCTCCCCGCAGGAGGCGCGCGAGTACGGCGGGCGCTGCCCCGCCTGCGGCAAACCGTTGACGCGCGGCGTGCTCTCCCGGGTCGAGGAGCTGGCGGACCGGCCCGACGGCGCGCGGCCGGCGACGGCAGCGCCGTACCGCTCCCTGGTGCCCATGGAGGAGGTGCTCGGCGCCGTGCTGGGCGTGGGCGCGAAGAGCCGCGCGGTCGAGCGAGAGTACACTCGCCTGCTCGGCCGCTTCGGCCCCGAGCTGGACCTGTTGTGCGACGCGCCGCTCGAGGACCTGGACCGGGTGGGCGGGCCGGTTCTCGCCGAGGCGATCCGGCGCGTCCGCGCGGGCGAGCTGCACATCGCCGCCGGCTACGACGGCGAGTACGGCGTCATCCGGATCTTCGACGACGACGAGCGCCGCGCCCTCGCGGCGCAGACCGCGACGCTCATACCCCTCGACCCGCCCCGGGCCGGGGCGAGGGCGGGCGAGAGAACGCCCGGCGTGGTCAGGGAACGGACCACCTCCGAGGCGGCGGCCGAACCGCTCGGGGCGGCCGGACAGCCGGGCGGGCGCGCTCCCTCCCGGTCGCCCGCGGAAGGGACCCGCCGGCCCTCGCCCGCGGTGGATCTCGCCGAGCTGCCGCTGTTCGCCGGCCTGGCCGCCCCGCCCGCCGACCTGGACGAAGACCAGCGCGCCGCGGTCGAGGCCGGCGCCGAACCGCTCCTCATCCTTGCCGGCCCGGGCACCGGCAAGACCCGCGTGCTCACCCATCGCATTGCGCACTTGATCGAGCGGCAGGGCGTCCCGCCAGCAGAGCTCCTCGCCGTGACGTTCACGCGCCGCGCCGCCGGCGAGCTGCGGGAGCGACTCGAACGCCTCGTCGGGCCCGAACGCGCGGCGGCCGTCGCCGTGCGCACCTTCCACGCGTTCGGCCTGGACGTGCTCGTGAGCGCGCCCGACCTCATCGGCCGCGGCAGCGAACTGCGCGTCCTGGACGAGGAGGCACAGCTCGAGGTCCTCGCCGCCGCGACCGGGGTACGCGCGACCGAGGCGCGGCGCCTCGCGGAGGCCATCGCCCGCGCCAAGGAGCGGCTCCTCGGGCCGGATGACGTGCCCGACCCGGAGCTCGCCGATGCCTACCGCCGCTACGAGGCGGCGCTGGCCGAGGCGGGCGCCGTGGACCTCGACGACCTGATCCGCCTCGCCGTCCGGCTGCTCAGGGATCACCCGGCGGTCCGCGCAGACTGGCAGGACCGCTGCCGCTGGATCCTGGTGGACGAGTTCCAGGACGCGAGCGGCGCCCAGTTCGAGCTGCTGCGCCTCCTCGCCCCCACGGGCGAGCGCGTCACAGCCGTCGGCGACCCGGACCAGGCCATCTACGGTTTCCGGGGCGCGGACTCCACGTGCATCCGCAGGTTCGCCGAGGAGTTCCCGGGCGCCCGATCCGTCCGGCTGCGTCGCTGCTACCGCTGCACGGATCCGGTGCTGCGCGCGGCGCGCTGCGTCGTGGCGCGGGATGCGCCTCCGGACCTGCTCCGGGCCGTGAAACCCGGCGGCGCGCCGGTCCTCCTCTACGAGGCCGCGACGGAGGACGCGGAGGCCGAGACGGTGGCGCGGGAGATCGAGCGCCTGGTCGGCGGCACCAGCCTGCTCGCCGCCCACGATGGCGCGCCCGAGCGCGACGGTTCGGGGCCCGGCGAGGTCGGCTTCGCGGAGATCGCGGTGCTGTACCGCACCCATGCCCAGGCCACGGCCCTCGAGGAGGCGCTCGGCCGCGCAGGGATCCCGGTCCAGCGCGTGAGCACGCCGCCGGACGAGAGCCACCCCTACGACGCACGCGCCCAGCGCGTGGCGCTGATGTCGCTACACGCCTCCAAGGGGCTCGAGTTCCCCGTCGTCTTCATCACCGGCTGCGAGGATGGGCTGCTGCCGTACCGCCGGCCGGGTGCGGCGCCCGAGGATGTGGACGTGGACGAGGAGCGGCGGTTGCTCTACGTCGGCATGACCCGCGCCTCGCGGCTCCTGTTCCTCACCCGCGCCCGCCGCCGCATGCTGTACGGCGAGACCCGGCGGCCGGCGGTCTCGCCGTTTCTGAGCGGCGTCCCATCGGAGCTGCTGCGGCGTGTCCGCAGCGTGGCCGAGCCGCAGCGTGACATTCAGCTCGCGCTCTTCCGCACATGAGCGCCGTGCGGCGTCGTGGGCCGGTGTGCGACGCCGTCGGCGCCCGCGTTGCCGGTTTGCACGATCGGTCCCGGCGGGGTAGCATTCGGCCATGATCCGCAAGGTCCTGGTCGCGAACCGCGGCGAGATCGCGCTGCGCATCATCCGTGCATGCCGCGAGCTGGGCATCCGCTCGGTGGCCGTCTACTCGGATGCCGACCGGCTCTCGCCTCACGTGCTCGCTGCGGACGAGGCCTACCGCATCGGCCCGCCGCCTTCTGTGGAGAGCTACCTCCGTGCAGACGTGCTGGTGGAGACGGCGCTCCGCGCCGGCTGCGATGCGGTCCACCCCGGCTACGGCTTCCTCGCCGAGCGCGCACACTTCGCCGCCGCGGTCGAGGAGGCGGGCCTCATCTTCATCGGTCCGCCGCCCGAGGCGATCACGGCCATGGGCGACAAGACGGAGGCGCGCCGCCGCATGATCGCCGCCGGCGTGCCCGTCGTGCCCGGCACCGCGGAGCCGCTCGCCGACGCGGCCGCTGCGTTGGCGGCCGCCGAACAGATCGGGTTCCCCGTGTTGCTGAAGGCCGCCGCCGGCGGGGGCGGGAAGGGGATGCGGGTGGTCCGCACGCCGGAGGAGTTGCCCCGGGCTTTCGAGGCCGCGGGCAACGAGGCGCGCTCCGCGTTCGGGGACGATGCGATCTACATCGAGAAATACCTCGACGGCCCGCGCCACATCGAGGTCCAGATCCTGGCGGACGCGCACGGCAACGTGGTCCACCTCGGCGAGCGCGAGTGCTCGATCCAGCGCCGCCACCAGAAACTCGTCGAGGAGGCGCCCTCGCCGGTGCTGACCCCGGAGCTCCGGGAGGCCATGGGTGCCGCCGCCGTCGCCGCCGCCGCGGCCGTGGGCTACCGCAACGCGGGCACCGTCGAGTTCCTGTTCCAGGCCGGCCAGTTCTACTTCCTGGAGATGAACACCCGCATCCAGGTCGAGCACCCGGTCACCGAGATGGTGACGGGCGTGGACCTGGTGCAGCAGCAGATCCGGATCGCGGCGGGCGAGCCGCTCCCGTTCCGGCAGGCGGACATCCGCTTGGACGGCCACGCCATCGAGTGCCGGATCACGAGCGAGGACCCGTTCAACGCGTTCCTGCCCTCGACCGGCCGGATCGAGTTGCTACGGCTGCCCGCCGGGCCGGGCATTCGCTGGGACGGCGGCATCGCCGAGGGGTACGAGGTCTCGCTCTACTACGACCCACTGCTGGGCAAGCTCATCGCCCACGGCCCGGACCGGGCCGCCGCCATCGCCCGGATGCGCCGCGCTCTCGAAGAGTTCCGCATCGTGGGCGTGGACAGCTCCGCGCCGTTCCACCGACGGCTCATGGACGAGCCGGACTTCCTGGCCGGCCGGCTGGATATCGGCTACCTGGAGCGGCACCCGCAGCTGCTCGCCGACACCCCTGCCGAGGAAACCCTGCGCGCCGCCGCCATCGCCGCCGCTCTGCTCGAGGCACGAGAGCGCGCGCGCCGCGTCGGCTCACGGATCCGCACCGGCGGGCCGTGCGGCAGCCGCTGGCGCGGCGGCGGCTGGAGGGGGTAGAATCGGTCGCCATGCAGACGATTCACGAGCCGGCGGCGCCGACGCACGGCGCGCGCAGGGCCGCGGCACGGCGCCTCTTCCGCATCGGCCTCGCGGCCGCACTCGGTGCTGCGGCTGCAGGCTGCGGCCTCGACGCTCCACCGCCCGCGGAGGGGGCGGCGGCGATGGAGCCGAAGGCGCCCGAGCCGCCCGCGCCCGAGACCACGTGGGTCCGGCTCGCGGCCCTGGGGAGCGATGCACCCCACGTTCGCCGCAAGAGCTTCACCGCCCCCGGCAACGGCTTCCGGGTCATCATCGAGCTGCGCGAGCCGAGCACCCGGCTGGCCACGGGCCGGGTCATCGCCAACATCCTGTCGCCCCGGACCACGCTACCGATCCGCACGCTCGAGACCCGGCTCCCGGCCCAGCTCGAGATGCGGGCGGACACGACGTTCGTGAAAGCCGAGCCCGGCGAGTATACGCTCTTCATCGTGCACGACTACGGCGTGCGGCAATGGTCGGTCATCGCCGAGGCGCCGCAGGTGAGCGAGGAGGTGCCGTGAGCGCCGCCCGGCACCGGCCCGAGGAAGCGATCGTCGAGATCGGGGGCATCGCCGCAGGCGGCGCGGGCGTGGGCCGCCTGCCGGACGGCTGCGCCGTGTTCGTCCAACGCACTGCGCCCGGCGACCGCGCCCGGGTCGCCGTCGTCGAGCGCAAGCGGCGCTGGGCCCGGGCCGAGCTGCGCGAGTTGCTCAGCCCCGGGCCGCACCGCCGGCCGGCGCCGTGCCCGCACTACGACCGCTGCGGCGGCTGCACGATCGAGCACATCGACTACCCGGCTCAGCTCGGGATCAAAGCGACGATCGTCGCCGAGGCGCTCCGGCGCATCGGTGGGCTGGACGTTCCCCGGCCCGAGGTGACGCCGTCACCCCAGGAGTTCCGCTACCGGAACCGCGTCAGCTTCACGCTGCGCCGCCTCGGCGCCGGCCGCGTCGTCGCCGGGTTCCACGAAGTGGACCGGCCCGGCCGCATCGTGGACATCACCGACGCCTGCCTGCTCCCGGAACCGGCGGTGGCCCGCGCGTGGGGCGCGCTCCGGCGCGCCTGGGGCGACGACGCCCACCGCCTCCCCTCCGGCCGCGAGCTCCGGCTCACCCTCCGCGGCGCCGCGGGCGGAGAGGTCACGCTGCTGGTGGACGGCGGCTACTCGCCCGGTCGTCCCGAGGAACTGATCGCCAGCGTCCCGGCCCTCGCCGCGATCTGGCACCGCCCCGCCGGCGCACAGGACTGGACCCTGCTCGCCGGATCCGCCACGGTCACGGAGCAGTGGTCCGACGAAGAGGTGGCCCTGAGCGGCGTCGCCTTCCTCCAGGTGAACCGCGCGGCCGCTGCGGCCCTCGAAGAACACGTCTTCACCCTCGCCCGCAGGGCGACCGGCCCGGGCGCCCGCGTCGTGGACGCGTACTGCGGCGTCGGCCTCCACGCCCGCCGCCTCGCCCGCGAAGGCGCCGCCGTCGTCGGCATCGAGCTCGACCCCAGCGCCGTCAACGAGGCCCGCCGCGCCGCGCCACCGGGCGCCGAGTTCCGGCTCGGACGGGTCGAGGACCTCCTGCCCGCCGCATTGCCGGCCGACCTGGTGATCCTCAACCCGCCGCGTCGCGGCCTCCACGCCGCCGTGCCCGAGACCCTCGTCGCCCGGCCGCCCGCACGGCTCATCTACGTGAGCTGCGACCCGGCGACCCTGGCGCGCGACCTCGCCCGGCTTCGGCCCGCGTTCCGGCTCCGGAGCCTCCACTGCTTCGACCTCTTCCCCCAGACCACCCACGTCGAGACGGTCGCGGAGCTCGAATGCGCTACGTCGTGACCCTCGCCGGCCGCACCTTCGAGGTCGTCGTGGACGGCGACTCGATCACCGTGGACGGCACGCCGGTGTCCGCCGGACTCGTCGCCCTGCCCGGCTCGCCGCTCCGCCACCTCCTCGCAGAGGGGCGCGGCTACCTGCTCGCCGCCCGCCGCCGAGGGAGCGGCCGCTGGGCCGTGGAGCTGGACGGCCGCACCTTCGACGTCGAGGTCACCGACGAACGCACCCACGCCCTCCGCGCCGCCGCGGCCGCCGCCGCACCGCCGCCCAGGCCCAAACCGGTCTGCGCCCCCATGCCCGGCCTCATCGTCCGCGTGGAGGTCCAGCCGGGCCAGGCCGTCGAGGCCGGCCAGGGCGTCGTCATCATGGAGGCCATGAAGATGGAGAACGAGCTCCGTGCGGAGGCACCGGGCGTCGTCTCCCGCGTCCTGGTCCAGGCCGGCCAGGCGGTGGAGAAGGGGGCCGTGCTGGTCGAGTTCGAGGCCGGCCCACGCCTCGAAACGGGATGAGATACGACGAGGCATGACGTTGAGCGACAACAGCCAGGAGCGATCCATGTCAGGCCGGATCTCGGAGCGCGCCGGCCACGGCGCCGGCCGAGACGGGGAACGCCGCACGCCCGACGGCATCCCCATCCGCACGGTCTACTCCGCCGACGACCTCCCCCCGGACCTCGACGCCGCACTCGGCGCTCCGGGCGAGTGGCCGTTCACCCGCGGCGTCTACCCGAACATGTACCGCGGCCGGCTCTGGACCATGCGCCAGTACGCCGGCTTCGGCACCGCCGAGGAGACCAACCGGCGCTACCGCTACCTGCTCGAACACGGCCAGACCGGCCTCAGCGTGGCGTTCGACCTCCCCACCCAGATGGGCTACGACTCCGACCACCCCCTCGCCCACGGCGAGGTCGGCCGGGTGGGCGTGGCCATCGATTCGCTCGAGGACATGCGGGTCCTGTTCGACGGGATCCCCCTCGACCAGGTCTCGGTCTCCATGACCATCAACGCCACCGCCGCCGTCCTGCTCGCCCTCTACGTCGCCCTCGCCGACGAGCGGGGGATCCCCCGCGAGCGCCTGTCCGGCACCGTACAGAACGACATCCTCAAGGAGTACATCGCCCGGGGCACGTACATCTATCCCGTCGAGCCGAGCCTGCGGCTCGTCACGGACATCTTCGCCTTCTGCGCAGCGGAGCTGCCGCGCTGGAACAGCATCTCCATCAGCGGCTACCACATCCGCGAGGCGGGCGCCACCGCGGCGCAGGAAATCGCGTTCACGTTCGCGGATGCGCTCGAGTACGTGGACCGCGCCCTGAGCCGCGGCCTCGAGCTCGAGCGCTTCGCGCCCCGTCTGTCGTTCTTCTTCGCGGCCCACAGCGACCTGTTCGAGGAGGTGGCCAAGTTCCGCGCGGCCCGGCGGCTCTGGGCGCGGCTCATGCGCGAGCGGTACGGCGCCTCCGACGAGGCGTGCCGCCTCCGGTTCCACACCCAGACCGGCGGCGTCACGCTGACGGCCCAGCAGCCGCTGAACAACGTGGTCCGGGTGACCATCCAGGCGCTCGCCGCCGTTCTGGGCGGCACCCAGTCGCTCCACACCAACGCCTACGACGAGGCCCTCGCGCTGCCGACGGCGGAATCCGCCAAGCTCGCGTTGAGGACGCAGCAGATTCTCGCGTACGAGTCCGGCGTGGCCGCGACGGTGGACCCGCTGGGGGGCAGCTACTACGTCGAGGCGCTGACGGACGCCCTCGAGGCCCGTGCCCGCCAGTACCTCGCCCGGGTTGAGGAACTGGGTGGGGCGGCCCGGGCCATCCCGTTCTTCCAGGAGGAGATCGAGCGCGCGGCCTACGAGCACCAGCTCGCCGTCGAACGGCAGGAACGGCTCGTCGTCGGCGTCAACGCGTTCCGGGAGACGGAGGGGGCGCCGCGCATCGAGCAACCCAACTACCCGGAGCTGGAACGCGCCCAGATCCAGCGGCTGGCCTCCCTGCGCGCGCGTCGCGACCCGGAGCGGGTGCGGCAGACCCTCGAGGCCGTCCGTGCCGCGGCCCGATCCGGCGAGAACCTGCTGCCGCCCATGATCGAGGCGGTCCGCGCCCTCGCCACCCTGGGCGAGATCAGCGACGTCCTCCGCCAGGAGTGGGGAGTCTACCGGGCGGTAGCGGGGTAATCCCCTTCGGCTGTAAATTTCCCTTTCTTGGTTGTCGCTTTGGAGGTGGAAGGAGCGATGCCGACGTACGAGTACCGGTGCCCGGACGGGCACGAGTTCGAGTTGTTCCAGCGCATCAGCGAGCCGCCGGTCGCGAGCTGCCCGGAGTGCGGCAAGCAGGCCGACCGCTTGCTCTCGCCGGGCGCCGGCCTGCTCTTCAAGGGCTCTGGCTTCTATATCACCGACTACCGCTCCGAGAGCTACAAGAAGGCTGCGGAAGCGGAGAAGAGCGGCGACGGCGCGAAGGCCTCGTCCAGCGACTCCAAGAAGACCGCATCGGCAGCGGCGGATTAAATGGCCGCCGGGCTACGCGATCAGCTCGAGCGTGTTGCGGCGGACCTCGGCTGGACCGGCGAGCCGGACTTCCAGCTCGAGCGTCCGCGCAATCCCGAGCACGGAGACCTGTCCACCAACCTCGCGTTGATCCTGGCCCGCCGCGTCGGCCGGCCGCCGCGCGAGGTGGCCGAGACCATCCTCCAGCGGCTCGACCTGGCCGCGGCGGGCGTGGCCGCGGCCGAGGTGGCGGGGCCGGGGTTCATCAACTTCCGGCTCCAGCACGCCGTCCTCCAGCGCAAACTGGCGGAGATCCTCGCAGCGGACCGCGCCTTCGGCCGGTCCGACCGCGGCGCGGGAATCCGCGTCCAGGTCGAGTTCGTCTCGGCCAACCCGACGGGGCCGCTCCACGTCGCCCACGGCCGCGGCGCCGCGCTGGGCGACGCTATCGCCAGTCTCCTGGAGTGGACCGGATACGACGTCACCCGCGAGTTCTACGTCAACGACGCGGGCGCCCAGGTGGAGCGGCTGGGTGAGTCCCTCGAGGTCCGCTGGCTCCAGCTCCAGGGCCACGACGTGCCGTTCCCCGAAGACGGCTACCACGGCGACTACGTCCGCGACCTCGCCCGCGAGGCCGAGGCGGAAGCCGGCGAGCGGCTCCGGGCCATGGAGCCCGCCGAGCGCCGCGCTTGGTTCAGGGACTGGGCCATCGCGCGCCTCAAGGCCGAGCAGGACCGGGACCTCCGCGAGTTCCGCGTCTACTTCGACAACTGGTTCCACGAGTCCCGGCTCTACGCCGAGGGCAAGATCGCGGACACGCTGCGTGACCTCCGCGAACGCGGCCTGACCTACGAGCGGGACGGCGCCGAGTGGCTCCGGACGACGGCGTTCGGCGACGACAAGGACCGCGTCCTCGTCAAGAGCGACGGCTCCTACACCTACTTCCTCCCGGACATCGCGTATCACCGGGACAAGGCGCGCCGCGGCTTCCACCGCGTGATCGACGTCTGGGGCGCCGACCACCACGGGTACGCGCCGCGCATGCAGGCCGCGCTCTCCAGCCTCGGGCTCCCGGACCTCCTCGAGGTCCAGATCGTCCAGATCGTGCGGATCACCCGCGGCGGCAGGGAGGTGCGGCTCAGCAAGCGGGCCGGCGAGTTCGTCACGCTGCGCGAGCTCTTCGAAGAGACCGGGGTGGACGTCGCGCGCTACTTCTTCCTCATGCGGCGCGGCGACGCCCAGATGCTCTTCGATCTCGATCTGGCCCTCGATCAGTCCGAGAAGAACCCGGTCTTCAAGGTCCAGTACGCCCACGCCCGCATGTGCAGCATCTTCCGCAAGGCCGGCATCGAGCCGGCCGCCATCTCTGCGGACGGCGTGGACCTGGGCCTCCTCACCCAGCCCGCAGAGCTCGAGATCATCAAGCAGCTCGGCCTCTTCCCCGAGGTCGTGGAGCGCGCCGCGGAGGCCCGCGCGCCCCACATGATCACCGAGTTCCTCGAGGCCACCGCGGGCATGGTCAACTCCTGGTACCACGCGGGCAATCCCAGCCGGAACCCGGAGCTCGCCGTCCTCGTGCCGGACGAGCGGCTCCGCTCCGCCCGGCTCGTCCTCGCCCGAGCCGTCCAGATCGTCCTGCGCAACGGCCTCGAACTCCTGGGCCTCACCGCGCCGGAGCGCATGGCAAGGGAGGAAAACGCATGAGCCTGCTCGTGGTGGGCAGCGTCGCGCTGGACAGCGTCGAAACGCCCTTCGGCCGAACGAACGAGGCGCTCGGCGGCTCCGCCGTCTACTTCAGCGCAGCGGCGTCCCTGTTCGCGCCCGTGCAGCTCGTCGGCGTGGTCGGCAACGATTACCCCGTCCACGCGCTGGACTTCCTGGTCCGCCGCGGCGTGGACCTGGGCGGGCTGGTCCAGGCGCCGGGCGAGAGCTTCCGCTGGGCCGGCGCCTACAGCTACGACCTCAACACCGCGCACACGCTCGAGACCCGGCTCGGCGTGTTCGCCTCCTTCTCGCCGCAGCTGCCCGAGCGGTTCCGCAACGCCGAATGGGTCTTCCTCGCCAACATCGACCCCGAGCTCCAGATGCAGGTGCTGGATCAGGTGGCGTCGCCCCGACTGGTGGCGTGCGACACCATGAACTACTGGATCGAGGGCAAGCGGGACGCGCTCATGGAGCTGCTCCGGCGGGTGGACATGCTCCTGGTCAACGACGCGGAGGTCCGGCAGCTCTCGGGGGACCCCAACCTGATCCGGGCGGCACGCTGGGTACAGCGCCACGGGCCGCGCTACGTGGTGGTGAAGAAAGGCGAGCACGGCGCGTTCCTGATGACGCCGGACATGATCTTCTTCGCCCCGGCCTACCCGCTCGAGGAGCTGTTCGACCCGACGGGTGCCGGTGACGCCTTCGCCGGCGGCTTCCTGGGCTACCTGGCACAGGTGGGCGAGGTGACGCCGGACGAGCTACGGCGGGCGATGGTGCACGGCTCGGTCATGGGGTCTTTCGCCGTGGAGCGGTTCAGCGTGGAGCGCTTCATCGATCTCGGGTTGGCGGAGATCCAGGAGCGCGTCCGTGCGTTCCGCGAGATGACCGCCTTCGAACACCCGCTGCTGGAGTCGGCGCGTGTCTGAGCGGGCGAGCGACCGCGGTCCGGGCCTGACGTACCGGGAAGCGGGCGTGGACCGGGACGTGGCGGCCCGGGCCAAGGAGAGGCTGGCCGCGCTGGTCCGGTCCACGGTCCGGCCTGAGGTCCTTTCGGCGCCCGGCGGCTTCGGCGGGCTGTTCCGCGTCCCCGACGGCTACGAGAAGCCGGTCCTGGTGGCCAGTGCGGACGGCGTGGGGACCAAGCTCAAGGTCGCGATGCGCGCCGGCCGGCACGACACCGTCGGCCACGACCTGGTGAACCACTGCGTCAACGACATCCTGGTCGAGGGCGCGCGGCCGCTGTTCTTCCTCGATTACATCGGCATGGGCCGGCTCGAGGCGGGGACGGTCGAGCAGATCGTGGCGGGTGTTGCGGCGGGCTGCCGCGCCAACGGCTGCGCGCTGCTCGGCGGCGAGACGGCCGAGATGCCGGACTTCTACGCGCCGGGCGAGTACGACCTCGCCGGTTTCATCGTCGGCGTGGTCGAGGAGGACCGCCGTCCGGGCCCGCACCGCGTGCAGGCGGGGGACCAGCTCATCGGCCTCGCGGCCAGCGGCTTCCACACCAACGGCTACTCGCTCCTCCGCCGCCTCCTGTTCGATCGGCTGGGCCTCGGGCCGGACGATCCGTTCCCGGGGGGCGGTGGGAGCGTCGCCGAGGTCTTGCTCCGCATCCACCGCAGCTACCTCGAGCCCGTCGGCCCGTTGATCGACGCGGGGCTCATCCACGCCCTCGCACACATCACCGGCGGCGGCATCCCGGAGAACCTGGCCCGCGTCCTTCCCCCGGGGCTCGAAGCGCACGTGGACACCGGCGCGTGGACGCCGCCGGCCGAGTTCCGCACCGTTGCGGAGCTCGGGCCGGTCCCGCGGGATGAGATGTTCCGCACGTTCAACATGGGCGTTGGCATGATTCTGGTCGTGCCGCCCCGTGCCGTGGACGACGTCACCGGCCGGGCCCGCGCCGCAGGCGTCGAAGCATGGGCCATCGGCGATGTCCGGGCGGGGACCGGAGGCGTTGTCCTCCACTGACCGCCTCAACCCCAAGGGCGTGACATGGCAGGCAGTCGCTCGAGCCGATCCGGCCTTGCGCCGGCACTGCTGTCTCTCGCTTTCCTGCTGGCGCCGGCCGCCGCGGTCGCGCAGGAAGACGATCTGGCTGCCCTCTGCGCGGTCGCTGCGTCCGGCAGGTCCACCGCGGCCCTGCGTTTCTGCAACCTCGTCGCCGAGGGCGTGGAGGCGGTCCAGCCGCGGATCGGCCTCGCCGCCGCCGGCGGCAACCCGGTGGCCGGCACGGCCAGCACGCTGGGCATGCGGATCGGGCGCTTCCCGCGCTACAGCATCGGCGGGCGGATCACGGCGGTCCGGGCCGAGCTGCCCCCGATCCGCAGGATCGGGGGGGTCGGTGACATCGACTTCGCGGTCGGCGCCCTCGCCGTGGACGGCGCCGTCGGTCTGTTCCAGGGCTTCTCCCCGGCGATCACCATCGGCGGCGTGCTCTCCCTCGACCTGCTGGGCAGTGCGGGCTTCCTGCTGCTGCCGGGCGGCGAGGGCTTCGGCGACACGCCGTTCACTTGGGGCGCGGGCCTCCGCCTCGGCATCCTGCGGGAGTCGTTCACGGTCCCCGGGATCTCCGTTTCGGCCATGTACCGGCGGGTGGGGGACATCGAGTTCGGAGACCCTGCGCTCCGGGGCACGGACGCCTGGTTCGGGGCCGAAGGCTTCAGCAACCTGAGCGTGCGGGGGACGGTCGGGAAGCGGCTCTTCGGCTTCGGCCTCACGGCGGGCGCCGGCTACGACCGCTACTCCACGGACGTCGCCTGGCGGTTCGTGGATCCCGCCGACCCGGGCGGCGTGCCGGTCTCGGTCGCCATGGAGGGCTTCAGCAACGACCGGTTCACGCTCTTCGTCAACGGGTCGGTCACCGTGCTGATCCTGACCGCGAGCCTCGAGCTGGGGTGGCAGCAGGGCGGGGGGGCGGTGCCGGGCCCCGTCCCGCCCACGGAGTTCGATCCCGAGAAGGGCACTCTGTTCGGCAGCTTCGCCCTGCGCATCTCTCCCTGAACGCGGTATGGCGCCGGCGCCGACGCCAGAGGACCGGGAATGGATGCGGCGCGCCGTTGAACTGGCGTGGCGCGGTTGGGGCCGGGTGCACCCCAACCCGCTCGTGGGCGCCGTGGTCGTGCGCGACGGCGAGCGGATCGCGGAGGGCTGGCACGCCCAGTACGGCGGGCCCCACGCGGAAGCCGTCGCTCTCGCCGCCGCAGGCGAGCGGGCGCGCGGCGCCACGCTCTACACCACCCTCGAGCCGTGCGCGCACCACGGCAAGACGCCGCCGTGCGCCGCGGCCATCGAGGCGGCGGGCATCGCCCGGGTCGTGTACGGCGCCCGGGACCCGCACCCCGAGGCCGGGGGCGGCGCGGACCGGCTCGCCCGTGCGGGCGTGGAAGTGGTGGGCGGGGTCGAGGCCGACGCGGTCCGGGCACAGAACGCGGCGTTCTTCCACGTCGTCGAGCGGGGCTCGGTCTACGTCGCGCTCAAATACGCGCTCTCCCTGGACGCCCGGCTCGGCGCCGCACCCGGGCGCGCCACGCCGGTGACGGGCGAGGCCGCGCGCGCCGAGACGCACCGGCTGCGTGCCGGATTCGATGCGATCATGGTGGGCAGCCGGACCGCTCTGGTGGATGATCCCCTGCTCACGGTCCGGGGCGACATCGTGCCCCGCGTACCACCCGTCCGGATCGTCCTCGACACGGAGGCACGGCTCCCTCTCGCCAGTCGCCTCGCGGCGACCGCCGCCGAGACACCGACGTGGGTGGTGTGCGCGGAGGACGCGCCCCCGGAACGGCGATCGGCCCTCGAGGCCGCGGGCGTCCGAGTGCTCAGCGCCCCGCGAGGGCCCGGCGGGCTCGCGCTGGACGCGGTCCTCTCCGCCCTGTGGGAGGCGGGCATCCGCTCCGTGCTCTGCGAGGGCGGCGGCACCCTCGGTTCGGCGCTCCTCGCCGAGGACCGGGTGGCGCGGCTGTACCTCTTCTTCGCGCCGAAGCTCTACGGCCCGGACGGGCCGCCGGCGTTCACTTCGCCGCTGTCGGCCGCGGCCACCGACGCCTGGGTGCGGACCGACCTCCGGGAGCTCGGGCAGGATGTGCTGCTGGTGCTGGACCGGGCGTGGTGACGCATCAGCCGGCCCCCGTCCCCGGAAACCTCGGCGCCCCACCCAACGCCGCCCCGTGCTCGATCCCTCCCGTCCGTGACCACGGCACGACGAGGGCCCGGGCAGCGCCCCTGTCCGGCGCTCCGACCTCGGCCTAGATTCCGGCCCCGCCGCGGGGCGGAACGGCGCACCCGGCCACGGCGCTTTCCGCGTCCGTCGGGGTAGGACGTACACGGCAGACCGGGGCGAGGTCACGAACCATGTTCACCGGGATCGTCGAGGAAGTCGGACGCGTGCGCCGCGTGGCGCCGCACGGCGGAGGACTCCGCCTCGAGATCGAGGCGGAACGGGTGCTGGAACGCCTGCGCCGCGGCGACTCCATCGCGGTGGACGGCGTCTGCCAGACCGTCGTGGACATCGACGCCGCCGGCTTCGCCGTCATCGCCGTCGCGCCCACGCTCGCCGTGACGACCCTCGGGTCGTTCGGGCCTGGGCGCCGCGTCAACCTCGAGCGGGCGCTGGCGCTCGGCGACCGCCTCGGCGGCCACATCGTCCAGGGCCACGTGGACGGGCTCGGCACGGTCCTCGCCCTCGAGCCGAAGGGCGAGCACGTGATCCTCGACGTCCGTCTACCGGACGCCGTCGCGGAGGTCTCCGTGCCGCGCGGCTCGATCTGTGTCAACGGCGTGAGCCTCACGATCCAGGAGCTGCCGGCCCCGGACGTGGCACGCATCGCCCTCGTCCCCTATACCTGGGACCACACGGCGCTCCGCGACCTCCGGCCGGGAGACGCCGTGAACCTCGAGGGCGACATGATCGGCAAGTTCGTCGTGCACTACCTCTCGCGTACCGCCCGGGCCGGCGCCGCGTAGCGCCGCGCCGCCGCTCCGGGGGGGAGGAAGACATGCCGTTCGATTCGGTCGAAGACGCGATCCGGGACATCCGGGAAGGGCGCATGGTCATCGTCGCCGACGACGAGGACCGCGAGAACGAGGGCGACCTCGTCTGCGCCGCCGCCAAGATCACGCCCGAGATCGTCAACTTCATGGCCACGCACGGCCGCGGCCTCATCTGCGTCGCGCTGACCCCCGAGCGCGCGGACGCGCTCGACCTGCCGCTCATGGTCGAGAACAACACCGACCCCAACGGCACCGCGTTCACCGTCACGGTGGACGGCCATTCGCGCTTCGGCATCACCACCGGGATCAGCGCGCACGACCGCGCCCGGACGATCCAGCTCCTCGCGGACGAGAACACCCGGCCGTCCGACCTCCGGCGGCCCGGCCACGTGATGCCGCTGCGCGCCGTGCCGGGCGGCGTGCTCCGCCGTGTCGGCCAGACGGAAGCGTCCGTGGATCTGGCCCGGCTGGCGGGCCTGCCGCCGGTGGGGGTCATCTGCGAGATCCTCAACCCGGACGGCACCATGGCCCGGCGGCCGCAGCTCGAGGAGTTCGCCAAGAAGCACGGGCTCAAGTTCATCACGGTCGCCCAGCTCGTCGCATACCGGCTCCGGCACGAGCGCCTGGTCCGCCGCGTGGCCGAGGCCTCGCTGCCCACGCCGTTCGGGGAGTTCCGGCTGATCGCGTACGAGAGCCAGGTGGACAACCGCGAGCACGTCGCCCTCGTCAGGGGCGACATCGCCGGCAAGAAGAACGTGCTCGTCCGCATGCACTCCGAGTGTCTCACGGGCGACGTCTTCCACTCGCTCCGTTGCGACTGTGGCGAGCAGCTCCACGCGGCGATGCGCCGCATTCAGGAGGTCGGCGAGGGCGCGGTGGTCTACCTGCGGCAGGAGGGGCGGGGCATCGGACTCGGCAACAAGATCAAGGCCTACGCGCTCCAGGATCAGGGTCAGGACACCGTCGAGGCCAACGAGTCGCTCGGCTTCAAGCCGGATCTCCGCGATTACGGCATCGGCGCCCAGATCCTGCTCGACCTGGGCCTCTCCTCGATCCGGTTGCTCACGAACAACCCGCGCAAGATCGTCGGGCTCGAGGGCTACGGCCTGCGGATCGCGGGACGTGAGCCCATCCAGGTCGCGCCGACGCCGTACAACCGTCGGTATCTCGAAACCAAGCGGAGCAAGCTCGGCCACCTGCTCATGGAACCCCCCACCCCGGACGTGGAACATGAGCCAGCGCGCTGAGGCCGGACGCCCGGCCGAACTGCGCGGCCGGCTCGACGGCAGCACGGGACGGTTCGCCATCGTCGCGAGCCGGTTCAACGAAATGGTCACCGAGCGCCTCGTGGAAGGCGCACGCGCCGCGCTACTTCAGCACGAGGTCCCCGAGACCGCCATCGACGTCATCACGGTCCCGGGAACCTGGGAATTGCCGCAGGCGGCCGAGCGCGTGGCCCGGACCGGCCGCTACGCGGCGATCATCGCCATCGGCTGCGTGATCCGTGGCGAGACGCCACACTTCGATTTCATTGCCGCCGAGGCCGCCCGCGGCCTTGGCGCCACCGCTCGGGCGACCGGCGTCCCCATCACGTTCGGCGTGCTCACCACCGACACCGCCGAGCAGGCCCTGGCCCGCGCCGGCGGCGCCAAGGGCAACAAGGGCTGGGAGGCCGCGCTCGCGGCCCTCGAAATGGCGGACCTCTTCCGGCGCCTGGAGGGAGCTGGTGAGGGAACGTAGCCGCGCCCGTGCCTGGGCCGTTCAGGTGCTCTACGCCTGGGAAATGCGCGCGCCGGGCGCCACGCCGTTGGACGTCCTCGGGGACTTCAGCCGCGAGCGCAGGATCGCCCCCGCCAGCCGCGGGTACCTCGAACGCATCCTCCGGATCGTGGCCGAACACAAGGACACGATCGACGCCGCGCTGCAGGCCGCGCTGACCAACTGGCGGCTCGATCGCCTCGCCGCCATCGACCGCAACATCCTGCGGGTCGCGGCCGCGGAGATCCTGTACGTTGACGAGGTGCCGTCCCCGGTCTCCATCCAAGAGGCCATCGTCCTCGCTGAGAAATACGGGACCGTGGACAGCCCGCGCTTCGTCAACGGCGTGCTCGACGCGCTGATGCGACAGCACCGGCCGCACGAGCGGCGGCCCCGCGACGGAGGGCGGTCCTGAAGGTCCTCGTCATGAACTGGCAGGACCGGCTGAACCCCCGCGCGGGGGGCGCCGAGACCCACCTGCACGAGGTCTTCGGCCGGCTCGCGGCGTGGGGCCACCAGGTGACGCTGCTCGTTTCCGGCTGGCCTGGCGCCCCGCAGCGCGAGGTCGTGGACGGGATGGACGTGCACCGCACGGGCGGGCGCCATACATTCAGTCTGGCGGCACCGGCCTATTACCGCCGCCACCTCCGGGACCTCGAGTTCGACGTCATGGTCGAGGACCTGAACAAGGTCCCTCTGTTCACGCCGCTCTGGGGGCGTCACCCGCTCGTGCTGCTGGTGCACCACCTGTTCGGCGCCACGGCCTTCGCGGAGGCCTCCGTGCCGTTCGCCGCCGCCACCTGGCTGCTCGAGCGGCCGCTCGGGCTCCTCTACCGCCGCGTCCCGGCTCAGGCCGTCTCCCGCAGCACCGCGGAGGACCTGGCCCGGCGCGGGCTCGATCCGGACCGGATCCGCGTGATCCCCAACGGCGTGGACCTCGAGTTCTACCGGCCGGATCCCTCCGTCCCTCGCTTCGACCGGCCCACGATCCTCTATCTCGGGCGGCTCAAGCGCTACAAGCGCGTGGACCTGGTGCTGCGCGCCGCGGCGAAGCTCCGCGACGAAGGCGTCGAGGCCCGCGTCATCATCGCCGGCCAGGGCGACCACGCGCCGGCACTCGCGCGGCTCCGCGACCGGCTCGGCCTCGCCGACCTCGTCGAAATGCCGGGGTTCGTCTCCGAGGAGACGAAGCGAGAGCTCTTCCGCCGCGCATGGGTGCACGTGCTCACCTCGCCCAAGGAGGGTTGGGGGATCACGAACCTCGAGGCCGCAGCGTGCGGGACGCCCACGGTCGCCAGCGATTCCCCGGGCCTGCGCGACTCCGTGGCACACGGCGAATCGGGCTTCCTGGTGCCGCACGGAGACGTGGATGCCCTGGCCGCCACGCTGCGCCGCCTCCTCGTGGACGCCGCGCTGCGGGAGCGGATCGGCAGGAGCGCGCGGGCGTTCGCGGAACGCTTCAGTTGGGATCGGGCGGCGCGGGAGACGGAGGCGCATCTGCTGGAAATCGCGGAGCGGGCCGCATGACCTCCAGAGCTGGCTCGACCCGTCAACGACCACGCACGCCGGGAGGGCGTATGATCATCAACATCTCCGCCCGTCACTGCAGGGTCGCCGACTCCATCCGCCGCCGCGCCGAGGACCGGCTCCGCAAGATGGTCCGCTTCGAGCCGCGCATCGATTCCGCCGACGTCGTCTTCGAGCACGACCACGGCTTCTACGCCGTGGAGGTCCGCGCCTTCGTCACCGGTCGCTCGACGGTGGTCGCGCACGCGGCCGCCGCCGACGCCCGCGCCGCGCTGGATCAGGTCCTGTCCAGGCTGGGTACGCGACTCCGGCGGCAGCACGATCGTAGCCGTGAGCACTCCGTCGGGACCCCGAAATCCGAGGACTCGTTCCAGAAAGGCATCGTGGCAAGGTGAAGGGGCTGTCTGTCCGTGAATTCTTCCAGCAGCGCCAGGAGAGCCTCTCGCTCGAGCTGCTGACTGGCGACGCCGGGCTCGATCGCATCATCGAGGAACCGAATCTGTCCAGCCCCGGTCTCGTCCTCGCCGGCTACGCCGACCGCCTGCCCCACGGCAGGATCCAGGTCCTCGGCGAGACCGAGGTCGCGTTCCTCGCGTCCCTGCCACCCGATCGTCTCCGCGCGACGCTCGACTCCTTCTTCGGCCTCGACATCCCGGCCGTGATCGTCTCGAAGGGGCTCGACGTTCCGGCCGCAATGGTCGAGGCCGCACGAACGCACCACGTCCCGCTCCTCCGCTCCACCCTCAAGACGGGTGAGCTGTACCGCCGGACGCAGTCCTATCTCGAGGAGTTTTTCGCGCCGTCCACGACCGTGCACGGCTCGCTGGCCGACGTGTACGGGGTGGGCCTGCTGTTCGTCGGCCGGAGCGGGATCGGCAAGAGCGAGTGCGTGCTGGACCTGGTCGAGCGCGGCCACCGCCTCGTCGCGGATGATGTCGTCCACATCACGCGCCGCGGCAACGACATCCTCATCGGGCGGGGCCACGAGCTCCAGCGGCACCACATGGAGATCCGTGGGATCGGGATCATTGACATCCCGGCCCTCTTCGGGATCCGGGCGATCCGGCAGCAGAAGCGCATCGAGGTCGTGGTCCAGCTCGAGGATTGGAACGACCGCACGTACTACGACCGCACCGGGCTCATTGCCGAAGAGGTGGAGATCCTCGGGGTCAAGGTGCCCAAGGTCGTCATCCCGTTGAACCCCGGCAAGAACATCACCGTCATTTGCGAGGTGGTCGCGATGAACCACCTACTCAAGTACACCGGCGTGCATTCCGCCGCGCTGTTCAACCAGCGCCTCCAGGAGGCGATGCGCCCCGTACGGGAGTACCTGCGGGAAGACTATGAGTGAGCCGCAGCCGCCCATCGGCATCGTGATTGCACACGGCACGCTCGCCGAGGGCCTCGTGGATGCCGTGCGCCAGATCTCCGGCATCGAGCCGGGGGTACTCATCCCCCTGAGCAACAGGGGGCTCTCGCCCGACGCGGTCGTCGAAGCGGTCGAGCACGCCGCGGCCGGCCGCCCCGTCGTCGTCTTCACGGACATGCTCGGCGGGAGCTGCACCTACGCGGCGCGCCGGTTCGCCCACGCGCGGCCGGACATCATCGTGGTCGGAGGCGTGAACCTCCCGATGCTCCTGGACTTCGTGTTGCACCGCGCGCTGCCGCCGGCCGAGCTGCTCGAGCGTCTGTTGACCCGCGGCCGCCCTTCGGTGTGCTACGCGCCCGGCGCTGTCGAACGGCGCGAGGCCACCGGCGGCTGACCGGCCCGAGTGGGGCCGGCCCCTCGCGATCCGGAGGCGAGTAGGCATGCCGATCGTTCTGTTGCGGGTGGACGAGCGATTGATCCACGGTCAGGTGACCGTGGGCTGGGGCACGCACCTGCATCCGGACCGCATCGTCGTCGTGGACGATGAGCTCGCCCACTCGCCGTGGGAGCAAGAGCTGTACGGCCTCGGTCTGCCGCCGACCATCGAGACGGCGTTCGAGGACGTCGCCACCGCGCGCACCCACATCGCCGACTGGCGCGCCGCCCCCGCACGCACCATCGTGCTCACGCGGGACATCGCCACCATGCGGCGCCTGGCCGAGGGTGGGATGCTCCGGGGGGACGAGGTCAACATCGGCGGCATCCATTACGCCCCCGGGCGGGATGCCGTCTTGCCCTACGTCTACCTGAGCGAAGAAGAGCGCCGCGAGCTCGGCCGCCTGGCGGAGGAGGGCGTGGACATCACGGCGCGCGACCTGCCGGGGTCCAGGAAGGTCGAGCTGCAGGAGCTCCTCGGGGGGAAGCACCGGCGACAATGAACTTCGTTCCTGTCGCGCTCTGGGGCGGGGTGGTCGGACTCGATGCCGCCTCGTTCCCCCAGATCATGGTTTCGCGACCGCTGGTCGCGGCGACGGTGACCGGCCTGCTGGCTGGTCGGCCGGTGGACGGCTTCATCCTCGGAGTGATCCTGGAGGCGTTCGCGCTCCTCGTCCTGCCGGTGGGCGCGGCGCGGTACCCCGAGGCGGGGACCGGGGCGGTCGCCGCCACCGGCGCCTATCTCTTCGCCGCGCCGCCGGAGCCGGACGCCGCTCTACTGCTCGGGGCCGTCGCGTTCGCCCTCGCCTGGGAGCGCGTCGGCGGCTTGTCGGTCCATGCCCAGCGTCGCCTCAACGAGCGGCTCGTCGCCGGCTGGAACGCGAGCCGGCGCCGGGCCGACCTCGAGCTCGAGCGTCGGCACCTCTCCGCCATGGCGCTCGACTACCTGCGCGGTGCGGCCGTCTCCGCCTCCGGGGCGTGGCTCGGCGCAGGGGCGCTCCGCTGGCTCGCCCCCCGGTGGGATCTCGACGCCGTCGCGCCCATCGGCGTCCTGGTCATCGCCACGGCCGCGGTCATCGGCGCAGTGCTCCAGCTCTTCGGTGGCTGGGCCGAACGGCGGCTGGCTTTCCTGCTCGGACTCCTATGCGGGCTCACGCTCCTGCTGTTCCGTTGAGCAGGCCCTCGCGCCTGGTGTCCGCTGCGGTCTTCCTGCGGTCGTTCGCGATCCAGGGATCGTGGAACTACCGCACGCTCATCGGCACCGGCTTCGCGTTCGCGCTGCTGCCGCTGCTCCGCTCCCGCTACCGCGGCGATCCGGCCACGCTCCGCGAGTCGCTCGAGCGGCACGCGGCGCTCTTCAACAGCCATCCGTACCTCGCGCCCATCGCCCTGGGCGCGGTCGCACAGCTCGAGGCGGATGGCGCGGATCCCGTGCTGGTGGACCGCTTCAAGGCCGCCGTGCGCGGGTCCCTGGGCAGCCTCGGCGATCGCCTGGTGTGGGCGGGGCTCCGGCCCGTCTGCGTCTTGTTCGCCCTCACGCTCGCGTCCGTCGGCGCGCCGTGGTGGGTCCCCGTCGCGGTGTTCCTCATCGCCTACAACGCAGGCCACCTGTTCCTGCGCACGTGGAGTTACCGGCTCGGGCTCCGCCGGGGCAAGGAGGTCGGCGAGAGACTGCGCCACTCCTTCCTGGGCCCTGCCCAGCGCATCCTCACCGTCTGCGGCGCGTTCCTCACGGGGCTGCTCCTGCCTCTCGCGGTCGCTGGCGGCGCGCTGCGCGGGCTGGGCCCGCTCGCGGAGCGACCGCTGCCCTTGCCGTGGATCGTCGCGGCCGCCGCAGCCGCCTTCCTGGGCCTCCGCTTCGGCAGCGCTGTCCGGTTGCCGGTCTTCCTCGCACTCGTCGCGTTTGCAATCCTCGGTACGGTTCTGAGAGGCGTCACATGAGCTCATCCGCGGTCGATCATGAGCGCACGGTTGCCATCCGGAACCAGTACGGCCTGCATGCCAGGCCGGCTGCGGAGTTCGTCAAGCTCGCCTCGCGGTTCCGTTCCGACGTGTGGGTCCGCAAGGGCGACCTCGAGGTCAACGGCAAGAGCATCATGGGCGTGATGATGCTGGCCGCCGAATGCGGCAGTCAGATCACCATCAGGGCGAGCGGCGAGGACGCACAGGATGCGGTCGAGCAGCTCGTCAAACTCGTGGAGAACGGATTCGGGGAGGAGTGAGGTCTTGAGGCACGTCCGCGACGGGATCCCGGCCTCGCCCGGCATTGTCATCGGGCCCGCCTACGTGCTGCACTGGGAGGTGCCGCGCGTGCCGCGGGCAACGATCCCCGAGGCGGACATCGAGGCCGAGATCGAGCGGTTCCACGCCGCCCGGGAATGGGCCAAGGCTCGGATCCGCGCCCTCCGGGAGGATGTGGCGGAGCGCCTGGGACCGGTCGAAGCCCAGATCTTCGACCCGCAGATCATGATGCTGGACGACCTCGACCTGATCGAGCCCACGATCGCCTACATCCGGGAGAACCGCTTCTCCGCGGCGCGCGCCTTCGAACTCCGGATGCTCGAGTTCCAGTCGGCCTGGCGGCGCAGCGGCCATCCCCTGGTGGTCGAACGGCTGAACGACCTGCTCGACGTCCAGTTCTGGGTCACCCACTACCTGCTCGGCCTGCCCGAGCCCGACTTCTCGCTGTCCGGCCTCGAGCAGCCGGTGGTGCTGGTGGCGCGCGACATGACGCCGACGTTCACCGTGAAGCTCGATCGGCGCAAGGTGCTGGGCATCGCCACCGACGCAGGCAGCCGGACCTCCCATTCGGCCATCCTCGCCCGTTCGCTCGGGCTGCCGGCCGTCGTCAGCCTCGGCGACATCTCCAGCATCGTGGAGGACGGCCAGGAGGTCGTGCTGGACGGGAGGGCAGGGCGCGTCATCGTCGAGCCCACGGAGTTCGAGAAGAGCGTCTACCGGGAGCGCGACATCCGGGTGCGCGAGTGGGAGCAGGAGCTGGTCCTCCTCGCGCACCTCGAAGCCGTCACCCCGGACCGCCAGCCCGTGTTGCTGCGCGCCAACATCGACCTGCCCGCCGAGGCCGAGACCGCCCGCACCCACGGCGCGATGGGCATCGGCCTCTTCCGCACCGAGTTCCTGGTCGTCGGCCGCAGCACGGAGCCCGAGGAGGAGGAGCAGTACCAGGCGTACAGGAAGATCGCGGAGGCGTTCCCGCACCAGGCCGTGTACATCCGTACGTTCGACCTGGGGGGAGACAAGTTCCCGCTCTTCCTCCAGATGCCGTCCGAGGAGAACCCGTTCCTCGGCTGGCGCGCGATCCGGCTCTGCCTCGACCTGGAGGACTTCTTCCGCAAGCAGCTCCGGGCACTGCTGCGGGCCACGGCGCACGGGGACGTCCGGATCATGCTCCCGCTCGTCAACGAAATCGAGGAAGTCGAGCGCACGCGCCGCCTGCTCGAGGAGGAGGAGGACCGGCTCCGCAAGGCCGGGATCCCGTTCAACCCCGGCTACAAGCTCGGGATCATGATCGAGACCCCAGCGGCGGCCCTGAGCGCGGCGGAGTTGGCCCGATACGCGGATTTCTTCTCCATCGGGACGAACGACCTGGTCCAGTACACCCTGGCCGTGGACCGCGGCAACGCGCGCATCGCACGGCTGTACAGGCCGTTCCACCCCGCCGTGCTGGAGCTGCTGCGCCGGACCGCCGAGGCCGGCCGCGCCGCGGGCATCGAGGTCAGCGTGTGTGGCGAGCTGGCGGCCAACCCTCTCGGCGTCTTCCTGCTCCTGGGCCTCGGCATCACGGCCCTGAGCGTGAGCCCCGCGTCGCTGCCCGAGGTCAAGAAGATCATCCGCACGGTGCCCGCCGCGGCCGCCCGCGCTGCGGCGGCGGAGGCGCTCACCCGCTCCACCCCGGATGAGGTCGAGGAGGTGCTGTCCACCGAGATCTCCCGCTGGCTGGACCTCTCGCTGTTCTCCGGGCGCTGGAACTTGTCGCCCCGTCCGTGACGCGCTACTTTTCCGCCGCGACCCTCGCGCCCACAGGAGCGCCGGTTGAGCCGCCATCTCTTCACGTCCGAGTCGGTTACGGAAGGCCACCCGGACAAGATCGCCGACCAGATCAGTGACGCGGTCCTGGACGCGGTCCTCGAGCAAGACCCCGCGGCGCGCGTCGCCTGCGAGGTGCTCGTCACCACGGGCCTCGTCCTCGTCGCCGGCGAGATGACCACGTCCGCGTACGTGGACATCCCGGCGATCGCCCGCGGGACGATCTGCTCCGTCGGCTACACCGATTCCAGCTACGGCATCGATGGCGAGAGCTGCGGCGTGCTGGTTGCCATCGGCCAGCAGTCCCCGGACATCGCCCTCGGGGTGGACACCGGCGGCGCGGGGGACCAGGGGATGATGTTCGGTTACGCGTCGGACGAGACGCCCGAGCTCATGCCCGCGCCCATCATGCTCGCCCACCGCATCACCCGTCGGCTCGCCACGCTGCGCAAGGACGGCCGCCTGCCCTGGCTCAGGCCGGACGGCAAGGCGCAGGTCACCCTCGAGTACGAAGACGGGAGGCCCGTCCGGGTGCACACCGTCGTCGTCAGCGCGCAACACTCACCGGACGTGTCCCACGCCGAGCTCCGCGCGGAGATCATCGAGCGCGTCATCACGCCGGTGATGCCGGAACAGTGGTTCGACCCGGAGCAGACCCGCATCCACATCAACCCCACCGGGCGGTTCGTCATCGGCGGACCCCACGGGGACGCCGGGCTGACCGGACGCAAGATCATCGTGGACACCTACGGTGGAATGGCGCGGCACGGCGGGGGCGCGTTCAGCGGGAAGGACGCATCGAAGGTGGACCGGTCGGGCGCGTACGCGGCGCGCTGGGCGGCGAAGAACGTCGTCGCCGCAGGGCTGGCGCGCCGCTGCGAGATCCAGCTCGCCTACGCCATCGGCGTGCCGGAACCCGTGTCCATCCACGTGGATACCTTCGGGACCTCCCGGGTACCACCGGAGCGGATCGAGGCCGCCGTCCGGGAGGTCTTCGACTTCCGGCCGGCGGCGATCATCCAGGCGCTCGGGCTGTGGCGGCCCGTGTTCCGGCCCACCGCCACGTACGGACATTTCGGTCGGGAGTCCTACACCGAGCCCACCGCCGACGGGGAGCTCGTGTTCTTCGCATGGGAGCGGACCGACCGAGTCGAGGACCTCAGAACGGCCGCAGGCCTTTGATGACGAAGGAGAACGAATGACCACCGGCACCGACGTCCAGCACGACGTGCGCGATCTCTCGCTCGCCGACAAGGGCCGCCTCCGCACCGAATGGGCGGAGCGGCAGATGCCCGTCCTGCGCCAGATCCGCGAGCGTTTCAGCCGCGAGAAGCCGCTCGCAGGCCTGCGGCTCTCCGCGTGCCTGCACGTCACCACCGAGACGGCGAACCTGGTCATCGCGCTCAAGGCCGGGGGGGCGGACGTCGCCCTGTGCGCATCCAATCCGCTTTCCACCCAGGACGACGTCGCCGCGCACCTCGTGCGCGACCACGGCATCGCCGTCTTCGCCATCCGGGGCGAGGACCACGACACGTACTACGACCACATCCGCGCCGCGCTCGCCCACCGTCCGTCCATCACCATGGATGACGGAGCGGACCTGGTCGGCTCGCTGCACATGATCGCGCTCGAGCGGTGGGACGAGCTCGCCGCGCCGATCCGCCGCTGGGCCCAGGAGCTCACCCCGGAGGCGCGCCAGGAGCTGGTCCGGGGGGTGGTCGGCTCCACGGAGGAGACCACGACGGGCGTGATCCGGCTCCGAGCCATGGCCAAGGACGGCGTCCTCCAGTTCCCGGTGATCGCCGTCAACGACTCGTACACCAAGCACCTCTTCGACAACCGCTACGGCACGGGGCAGAGTACGCTGGACGGTATCCTCCGCGCCACCAACGTCTTGCTGGCGGGATCCGTCGTCGTCGTGGCGGGGTACGGATGGTGCGGTCGTGGGTTCGCCGCCCGGGCCCGGGGCGCGGGCGCCAACGTGATCGTGACCGAGGTCGACCCGATCCGCGCGCTGGAGGCCGCCATGGATGGCTTCCGGGTCCTCCCCATGGAGCGCGCCGCCGCCGAGGGCGACATCTTCGTCACGCTCACCGGCGACTACCACGTGATTCGCGAAGAGCACTTCCGCGCCATGAAGGATGGCGCCATCGTCGCCAACTCGGGGCACTTCAACGTCGAGATCGACCTGGACGCGCTCGGCCGCATGGCGGACGCGCCGCCCCGCGTGGTCCGCGAGTTCGTCGAGGAGTACCGCATCGGCGGCAAGCGCATCTACGTGTTGGGCGAGGGGCGGCTGATCAACCTGGCGGCGGCGGAAGGGCACCCGGCGTCGGTGATGGACATGAGTTTCGCGAACCAGGCGCTCGCGGCCGAGTTCCTGGCATCCCACGCCGCCGGGTTGACCCGCGACGTGCACCGCGTACCCGAGGCCATCGACCGCGAGATCGCTCGGCTCAAGCTCGCGGCCATGGGCATCGAGATCGATCGCTTGACCCCAGAGCAGGAACGCTATCTGGCGTCCTGGGAAATGGGGACGTAACGGCCCCCTGATTCGGCGCAGGGGCGGAGGCTCGTATGGTCGAGGTCAAAGTTCAGAGCCTGGGGCTGGACCGCGCGACCAACACACCGGTCGTGATCCTTCAAGAGAAGGACGGGAAGCGCGTCCTGCCCATCTGGATCGGGCCGAGCGAGGCCAGCGCGATCGCGATGGAGCTGGCCGGGATGAAATTCTCCCGGCCGCTCACCCACGACCTCCTCGTCTCCGTGGTCATCGGGTTGGGCGGCGCGCTCAAGCGGGTGCTCATCACGAAGGTGGTGGACAACACCTATTACGCGGAGCTCATCCTCCAGCGCGGCGGCGAGCTCATCAGCGTGGACGCCCGGCCCTCGGACTCGATCGCCCTGGCCCTGCGCATGGCGGCCTCGATCTACACCAGCGACGACCTGCTCGAGAACGCGTCCATCGAGATCTCGGGGCCGCAGGCCGCGTTCGCCGCAGACGGCGAGGACAGGGGGCCGACCGGGCTCCGGGCCGAGGAGCTCAAGGAGTACCTGCGTCGCCTGAACCCCGAGGACTTCGGCCGGTTCACGCCGTGAGGCCCCTGCATGCGTGGGTGGCGGCCGCATTGCTGCTCGTCGGGAGCGCGGGCGGTGCGGCCGCGACCGTTCAGGATCCCGCTCTCCACGGCCGCGTGGTCGGCGCCGACGGTCAGCCGGTCGCCGGCATCGAGGTGGCGCTCCACCAAGTCGTGGCGGGACGAGGCGGCGCCACGGTCGCGAGAGACACGACAGACGCCGACGGGACCTTCGTGCTCGCACTGCCCGCCGCGGACCAGAGCGCCATCCTGTTTGCCGCCACGCGGGTGAACGGGCGCCTCTACGTGGGCGAATTCTTTCGCGGCACGGACGCGCCGCCGCAATACGACATCATCGCGGCCGGGCCGGGTATGCAACTCCCTGCGGGCCCCGGCGCGCTGCAGCCGGGAGCGGCGCCGCCCGCGCCGCCGCGCTGGCCGCTTGCCGCCGGCGTCGCGCTCCTGCTCGGCGGCGGACTCGCGCTGTTCGTTCGCGCGACGGGCCGGCCGGTCCCGGTCGCCCGGCGCCGGTTGCTGCTCGAGATCGCGAAACTCGACGAGCAGCACGCCGCGCACGGCGGAGACCCGGGTCGGGAGGAGCGCGAGCGTTACCTGCAGCGCCGCTCCCATCTCTACGAACGGCTGCGTTCGGTCGCGGACCGGGCGACCTGACGGGCCCGTGTGCACGGAGCGTCCGGTGCTCCCATGCCGCTGATCCGCGTCGAGGCGATCGTTCTCCAGAGCTTCCCGTACAGCGAGACCAGCAAGATCCTGCGCCTGGCCACGCGCACCCACGGCGTGCGCTCCGCCATCGCCCGGGGCGCCCTCCGGCCACGCAGCCGCTTCGGCGGCATCCTCGAGCCGTTCACCGAGGGAATCGCGACGCTGTACGTCAAGGAGGGGCGCGACCTGCACACGCTCTCGTCGTTCGACCTCACGCGGACACGTCAGGAGCTCGGCGCCGACCTCCGCCGCTTCGGCGGCGCATCGCTGATCGCCGAGCTGGTGCTCCGCGCCGGGAGCGAGGAGGCGGACCCGGCGCTGTTCGAGCAGATCCGCGGCGCGTTCACCCGCATCGCGCAGGCGCCGGCAGAGCAGCTCGACGGCGTGCTGCTTGCCGAGACGTGGGCGCTCGTGGGCCGGCTCGGGTTCACTCCCTTGGTCGACGCCTGCGCCGCGTGCGGGCGCCCGCTTTCCGAGGACGAGGACGCGTTCTTCGATTACGACGCCGGCGGCGTCGTCTGCCCCCACTGCACGCGGCCCGAACCCGTCCGTGGCTCCGGTCGCATCATCCCAGCGGCGGCGCGGCGGGTGCTCCGCAGTCTCACGCGAGGCAGGGCCGTCTACGTCGAGCGGCCCGCCGCGCACTGGGCGCTGCTGCAACGGTTCGTCGCGCGCCACCTCGCCGAGGGCGCGACGCTCCGCTCGTTCCCCTTCCTGGTCAACGCGCTGGAGCGACGCTGATGCCGCACCTCGTCCTCGGCACGGCCGGCCACATCGACCACGGCAAGACCGCCCTCGTCCGGGCGCTCACCGGCGTCGACACCGACCGCCTGGCGGAGGAGAAGCGCCGCGGCATCACCATCGACCTCGGCTTCGCCAACCTCCGCCTGCCGGACGGACAGGAGCTCGCCGTCGTCGACGTCCCCGGCCACGAGGCGTTCATCCGCAACATGCTCGCGGGGGCCACCGGCATCGACATCGTGCTCCTCGTCATCGCCGCCGACGAGGGCGTCATGCCCCAGACCCGCGAGCACCTCGCGATCGTGGACCTCCTCGGCGTCCGTTGCGGCGTCGTCGCCATCACCAAGGTGGATCTCGTCGAGCGCGAGTGGCTGGACCTCGTCATGGAGGATGTGCGCGCCGCCCTCGCCGACACGCCGTTCGCCGACGCTCCGCTCGTTCCGGTCTCCGCGCGCACGGGCGAAGGCCTCGACGCCCTCGTCGCCGCGATCGCCGACGCCGCCCGGGCCACCGCCGAACGCGATCACGACGACCTCTTCCGCCTCCCCATCGACCGCGTCTTCACCATCCGCGGCACGGGGACGGTCGTCACGGGCACCGTCTGGAGCGGCCGCCTCCGGGTCGGCGCCGCCGTCCGCGTTCTGCCCCAGGACCTCCACGCCCGCGTCCGCGGCGCCCAGGTCCACGGCCGCGACGCCCCCTGCGTTTCCGCCGGCCAGCGCGCCGCCCTGGCCCTCGCCGGCGTCGAACGGGACCAGCTCGGCCGCGGCGACGTCATCGTGGCCGACGAGGCGTGGGCCGCCACGACGCGGCTGACCGCCCTCGTCCGCGTCTTGCCCGCCAGCCCGTGGCCGCTCCGCACACGGCAGCGCGTCCGCTTCCACCTCGGGACCGCAGAGATCATGGGCCGTGTGCGCCCCCTCGACGCACCCGAGATCCCTCCCGGCCAGACGGGGTGGGCCCAGCTCCGGCTCGAGGGCCCGGTCGTCGCGCGCGCCGGCGACCGGTTCGTCCTGCGGTCGTACTCGCCCGTCACCACGATCGCCGGAGGCGTGGTCGTCGAACCGGTCGCGCCCGCCCGGCGGCGCCGCACGCCCGACGAGCGCGCCGCCTTGGAAGCGATCATCACCGCCCCACCCGAGGCCGCCATCGCCGCCCGCGTCCGCCTGGCCGGCTGGGCCGGCGTCTCACCAGCCAGGCTCCCGATCGAGACCCCGGTCCCCTCGGCCCGGGTCGAGGCGCTCCTCCGCGAGCGGAACGTGCCCGGCGTCGCCCCCGCCGCCGGAAGACTCTTCGCCGCCCCCGTCCTCGCCCAGGCCCGTGAGACCATCCTCCGGACCGTCGCCGAACACCACGACCGGGAGCCGCTCCGACCGGGCATCGACCGCGAGGAGCTCCGCCGCGCGCTCCCGCCTTATGCCGCACCCGGGCTCGCCGACCACGTCATCGCCGCGGCCCTCGACGACGGCACCCTCCGCTCCGACGAGGGCCTCATCGCCCTCGCCTCGTTCCGGCCCACCCTCACGCCCGACCAGCAACGCGCCCGGGACGCCGTCCTGGACCTCCTCGAGCGCGCGGGCCTCACCCCGCCGCTCCTCGACGAGTGGCCCGCCGACCTCCGGTCCCGGCCCGACCTCCGGGCGCTCCTCAAGGCGATGGAACGTGCGCGACAGATCGTCGCGCTGGGGCCCGAGCTGTACATGGCTCCGTCCGCCCTCGAGGCCGCGGCCCTGGCGGTCCGCCGCGCGCTGGCTGGGCGCGGCCCCCTCGGTCCCGCGGAATTCAAAGAGTCTATTCCTGTTTCTCGCAAATACCTGATCCCGATCTTGGAATACTTTGACCGCATCGGCGTGACGCAGCGGGTGGGGGACGGCCGACTGGTGCGGCCCGGCTGAGTGACGGTGCGGTTCTTGCCCACCAACCTCGCGGCACGGCCACGCTTGACCGGCCCGAGAACGGGCCCCTATCCTCGGCCTCGTGGGCGGGGGGCCGCGCGCCGTCCACGACCCTCGGCCAAACGGGAGGGCGATCGCGAACTCAGCTACGGCACAGCAGGATCGTCCGGAGGTGACCCATGAGACGCGGGAGCCGCGTCGGCGTCATCCTCCTCCTCACGCTCGGTGTGCTCGCCGTGCCGCTGAAGGCCCAAGGCAGTTCCGGAGAGAAAGAGCCGCCAGGCCGGGAGTCGGGATTCCGTTTGGGGCAGAATTACCCCAACCCGTTCGATCCAGAGACGAGGATCCCGTTCGAGCTTTCGCCGAAGTATTTCGAGAACGGGCAGAAGCCGGTCGTCACGATCAAGATCTACAACATCCTCCAGCAGTTGGTCGCGATTCCGGTCGCGCTCAACCATCCGGAGGGCAGCGGGGTCAAGGTGGACCGCCTGGTGTACCACTCGCCGGGTCCCGCCGAGGCGTATTGGGACGGGCGAGACCGGAACGGAAACAAGGTCCCCTCGGGCGTTTACATCCTCCAGATGGACGTGAACGGGGAGAAGCGGACGATACGGATGCACGTCGCCAGGTAGGCCCGGTCCGGTTGGGTCCCACGGCCCGAGAGGAGAACGAAAAGCGCCGGATCCTCCAGGAACCCGGCGCTCTTCGTTCGTCCCGACCGCACGGCGTGCTCACCCGACGCCGTACAGGATGCGTCCGCAGTGGTCGCACGACCGGATCGCGTCGTTGCGCTGGATCTCGTGGACGACCGCGGTCGGAATGGACATGAAGCAGCCGTAGCAGGTGCCGTTGATCACGGGGACGACGGCGCGGCCGCGGCCTTCGATTTGCTGATAACGCCGTCGCAGGTTCTCCGGCAGCTCGGCCTCGATCTCCTGGATCTTCTGGTCGAGCTCGGCAAGGGCGCGTTGCAGGTCGATGTGGAACTCCTGGACTTCGACCCGGCTCTCGTCGGTGCCCTCGGCGAGCTCGCGGCGCTGCGATTTCAGGTCCTGCAACTGCAGCAGGATCTCGAGCTGTGGGTGCATCCGTACAACCTCCGCGGGAGCCCGTTATCTGGACTTCTCGGCAATGAGGTCCAGGAACTCTTCCGGTGTCTTGAGTTCCATGAGCCGCTTGGGGACGTCGGGCTCCTTGGCGAACTGGGCGATCTTGCCGAGGACAGGGAGGTACTGGTTGCTGACTTCGAGGGGCGGTGCCACGACGAGGAAGAAGTGGTACACCGGCTGGCCGTCGATCGCCTTGAACTCCACGCCCTCCGGCTTGCGCCCGAACGCCACCCGCAACCGGTTCACCACGAGCGAGCGGCAGTGCGGAATGGCGATCCCCCGGCCGATGCCCGTCGAGCCGAGGTTCTCCCGGCGCTTGAGCATCTTGAACAGGATGCCCTCGCTCTTCTCGTCCAGGCCCAGGAGCTGGATCAGCTCCTTGAGGACGTCGTCCTTGGTCTCGCTCTCCAGATGGAGCTTGACCGCTTCTTTATTGAAGAATTCCCGTAACTCCATTTCTGGCCTCCAATGGCGTCGCTGACGCGACCTTGTCAGATGCAGGCAAACATAAAGGATCTCGCGGCGGGATGTCAAAACGGCGGCGCCGGATCGCATTGATCCTCGCCCCCCGAGGGTCTAGATTTGGCGGTATGGAGCGGAATCGGGACATGTGGACGATGCTCGCCAGCGGCGCCGTGCCGCTGTTCCTCGCCCCTCAGGCGGGGGTGAGCGAGTCGCCGTTCCGGCGACTGTGCCGCCGGTTCGGCGCGGACGTCGTCGTCAGCGAGTTCGTGAGCGCGGAGGGCATCCGCCGGGGCAGCGGGCGGACGCACGAGTACCTGCGCTTCGACGAGGCGGAGCGGCCGATCGGCGTCCAGATCTTCGGGGCGGACCCGAAGGCGATGGCAGAGGCCGCGGCGCTCGTCGCCGACGTCTACCGCCCCGATTTCATCGACATCAACTTCGGCTGCCCGGTCAAGAAGGTCGTTTCCAAGAACGGCGGCTCCGCGTGCCTCAAGGACCTGAACCTGGTCCAGTCCATCATTCGCGCGGTGGACCGGGCCACGCCGCTGCCCACGACCGTGAAGATCCGCAGCGGGTGGAGCGAGGAGCTGCGCAACCCGGTGGAGATCGCCTTGCGTTGTCAGGACGCCGGCGCCCGGGCCCTCACGCTGCACCCGCGTACGCGGACGCAGATGTTCTCCGGCTCGGCGAACTGGGATGAGATCGCGGCGGTCGTGGAGGCGCTGGACATCCCGGTGATCGGCAACGGCGACGTCCGGACCGGTGAAGACGCGCGCCGCATGCGCGAGCACACCGGCTGTGCCGGCATCATGATCGCGCGTGCGTCGCACGGCGCACCGTGGATCTTCGCCCAGGCGCGGGCCGCCCTGGACGGCCGGCCGATCCCTCCGGATCCCGACGTCGTGGAGCGGTTCCGTATCGTGCTCGAGCACGCGCGTCTCGCCATCGAGTTCGAGCGGGACGAGCAACGGGCGATGATCGAGTTCCGCAAGCACCTCGGCTGGTACACGCGCGGCCTGCCGGACGGGCGTGCGTTGCGCCAGCGGCTCTTCGAAGTCCGCACCCTGACCGAGGTCGAGCGGCTGCTCGAGCAGTACCTCGAAGAGGCCCAGGCGGTCGCCGCATGAGGCGCGACCGGCTGCGTCGTCTGCTGGAGGAGGTGGCCGCCGGCCGCCTCGCCCCGGCCGACGCCCTCGAGCGCCTGGCCTGGCTGCCTGTCGAGGAGGTGGGCGAGGGAACGGATGGCGACGGCCCGGTGTTCGCCCGCCTGGACCACCACCGCGCCACCCGCCAGGGCCTCCCCGAGGTGGTGTTCTGCCAGGGCAAGACCCCCGCCCAGGTCGTCGAGATCTGTCGCCGGCTCGCCGCGCGGGGCGATGGCTTCCTGGCCACCCGGGCGGACGCGGAGGCGCGCGCCGCGCTCGCCGCGGCGTTCCCCGAGGCCCGCGTCTCCGAGATCGCCCGCGTCGTACACCTCGCTCCCGACGAGCCCGCGGCGGTCCGCACCCGCGGCCCCGTCCTGGTGGTCAGCGCCGGCACCGGCGACCTGCCCGTCGCCGAGGAGGCCGCCTGGACCGCCGAGGCGTTCGGCAACCCCGTCGAGCGGCTCTACGACGTCGGGGTCGCCGGCCTCCACCGCGTGCTGCGCGCCTCCGACGCCCTCGCCCGCGCCGCCGTCGTCATCGTGGTGGCCGGGATGGAGGGCGCGCTGCCGTCGGTCGTCGGCGGCCTCGTGGCCGCGCCCGTCATCGCCGTCCCCACCAGCGTCGGCTACGGCGCCTCCCTCGGCGGCCTCGCCGCGCTGCTCGCCATGCTCAACAGCTGCGCCGCCGGCATCGTCGTCGTGAACATCGACAACGGCTTCGGCGCCGCCGTCGCCGCCACCCGGATCAACCGGCTGGACGCCCCGGAGGCCGCCCCAGGCCGTTGACCCCGGCCCCCTCTTTGCCTAACTTTATCCTTGACCGGGGCCGACCTGGATTCGACGCGTTTAGTGAAGTCGGCGCCGCGTGCCGGGGACCCGCAACCCCGTGACAAGCGGGAAAACAAACAAGTGCCAACTCTCAACTGGCGCTGGCTGCGTAACTGAGTTTACGCAACCCGTCTCCGGTTTGACCGGGCCCGAGGTCGGGCCGGAGACGTCGACGAATCGGGCTGGCCTGTGATCGGTGCCGCGTCGGTCGCAGGCGAGATCTCACGCGGCTGGTCCGTGAGGGGCCGTCCGCTGGCCGATGATCGGACGAGAACAACAGAACAGCGGACTACGCACGTAGACGCGCTGAGGGATCTATTCGCGGACGCGGGTTCGACTCCCGCCGGCTCCATGAACGAGACGGGCGCCGCGGCGTGGCGCCCGTCTCTCTTTCCCCTCACCGTGCCGCCCGTTCCAGACACGACCTTGGCCGCGGTCAGAACACGTCCACGTTCACCTCCGGGCGGTAGCGCCGTGGATTCGTCCGGATGTCGTTGATCAGCCGCCGGAGGTCGAGCACGGCGCGGAGCAGCTCGTCGTACAGCGCGGGATCGGTGAGGAGGCGGCCGAGCGCGCCTTGCTGGCCGTTCGCGCCGTCGAGCATCCCGGACAGCCCCATCAGAGCCGTGTCCGCGCGGCCCACCGTTGCCAGCAGATGGCGATACAGAGAATCACTGCGGAGCAGTTGCCCGAGCGCACCCCCGCCATGGAGCAGCAACGCTCCTACGCTGTCCACCCGGGCGATCGCCCGGTCGAGCTGCTCGTAGAGCGCCGGGTCCCGGATCAGCCGGCCGAGCGTGCCGTCCATCCGGTTGAGCTCGCGCAGCGCTGTTTCGAGCTGCGCAGCCCCGGCCTCGAGCCGGCCATAGAGGTCGTCGTCGGTGAGGAGCATCCCCAGCGTCCCCTCGCCGCGCTCCAGCTTCAGCGTGAGTGCGTACATGTTGCGTACGAGGAGGTGGGTTTGCTCGAGAACATCCGCGGCGGTGGCGAGGATCTCCTCCATTTCGGGCGGCGGTACAGACCGAAGTGTGTCGCCCGGCAGCAGAACGCGTGCTTCGGGCGTGCCCGGCGCGACATCCACGAACCGATCGCCCAGCAACCCCTGCGTGCGCAGCCGCGCCTGCGAGTTCTCGCGGATCTGGTCCTGCACGTCCTTTGCGATGGAGAGCGTCAGCACGACGTGGTTGCCGCCGGTCTTCCGTTCCATCGGGATGAAGTCGATGCGCTTCACATGTCCGACCCGCTGGCCTGCCAGCGTCACCGGCGAGCCTTCGCTGATGCCCCCGGCGTTGGGGAACAGCGCGATCAGCTCGTAGCGCGGCGCGAAGATGTCGAAGAGCTCGCCCACCCGGAGAATGCCGTACGCGAGGAGCGCCAGCGCCACGATCAGCAGGGCGCCCACGCGTACTTCCCGCCACTCGAGCACGCCTCCGCGGATGGTGCGCCGCGCCATGCTCAGGCCGCCTCGATGAAGGCGCGGATGTAGGGGTCATCCGCCGCGACCAGCTCGTCCGGCGTGCCGTCGAACTGGATCCGGCCATCTCGCAACAGGTTGACGCGCGACGCGATCTTGAACCCGGCTCGCAGGTCGTGTGTCACCACCACCGAGGTCACGCCCAGCTCCACCTGGAGTCTGCGGATCAGCTCGACGATCGTCTCGACGGCGAGCGGGTCCAGCCCCGCAGTCGGCTCATCGTAGAGGATGATCTCCGGGTCCGTGGCGATCGCACGCGCGATCCCGACCCGCTTTCTCATCCCGCCGGACAGCTCCGCCGGCAGCCGGGTGGCGACGCGGTCCGCGTTCAGGTCCACGAGCTCGAGTCGCTCGCGCACGATCCGTTCGATCTCGCGGTCGGGCAGCTTCGTGCTCTCGCGCAGCGGATACGCCACGTTCTCGAACACGGTGAGCGAGTCGAACAGCGCTGCACCCTGGAAGACCATCCCGATCCGCCGCCGCAGCCTCAAGACCTCGCTGAACGGGAGGCGCGTGATCTCGCGGCCGAATACCCGCACCGAGCCGCGGTCGGGGACGAGCAGACGGAGGATCAGCTTCAGAATCGTCGATTTGCCCGTCCCCGATTCACCGAGCACGAGCAGCGTCTCCCCCGCGCACACATACAGGTCGACGCCGCGGAGCACCGGTGCGTCGAAGCTGAGCCAAACATCCCGTAGCTCGATGACCTTGGGCGGATCCGAGCTCCCCCCTCTGCGTCGTCGCGCCGAAGGGCCAGCAGAGCGGTCCGGCCCACTTCGCGGCCTCAGCGCCTCGCCCACGGCGTGAGCGACTCCGGAGGTGCGGCCTGGAGGGTTGTGCTCATGGTCCGGGCGGGAGGGCCACCAGCAGGAGCTGGGTCATGAAGTAGTCTGTCGCGAAAATCAGCATTGATGCGACGACGACCGCCCTCGTCGCGCTCCGCCCGACGCCCTCCGTCCCGCCTCCCGTGTTCAGGCCGTAGTAGCTGCCGGTCAGCGCGATCAGCGCGCCGAAGACTACGGGCTTCAACAGGCCGCTGACGAAGTCGCGTGGGAAGAAATGGCCGACGAAGCCCGACTGCGCGAGGGTGAACCCCACTCCGCGTAGGTAGGTGTCCGGCGGGACTTGGACGCGGAGGGCGGCGACGATGAGGCCGCCCAGAATCCCGATGGCGTCTGCGATGATCGTGAGCAGTGGCATGGTGATCACCGCCGCCACCAGGCGGGGCGTCACCAGCTTCTTGATCGGGTCGGTGCCCATGGTCTCGAGCGCGTCGATCTGCTCCGTCACCCGCATCGCCCCCAGCTCCGCCGCGATCCCGGAGCCCGCGCGTCCCGCGACCGCGAGCGACGAGAGCACGGGCCCGAGTTCCCGGACCATCGATGCGCCCACCAAGTTGCCGATGTAGAGGGTGGCGCCGAACTTGCCCAGCTCCACCGAGCTCTGGAGGGCGAGCACCATGCCCGTGAACAGTCCGGTCAGCAGCACGATGGGTACGGATCCCACGCCGATCCGGTCCATTTGCGTAACCACGTCCCGCCAGTAGAACGGCCGGGACACCGCGAAGCGCAGCGCCCGGCCACCGAGCAGGAAGTAGTCCTGCACGCCCAGCGCCACGCCGCGCATCCACGTGTCCGCGGCGATCAGCACGCGCGCCATCGGCTCCCCGAATGCGGTGGGCGCCCGCGCTTTACAACCGCGCCGCGGCGCCCTAGCTTCAGGCCCTGCACAGTCCCGGCCCTTGCCGACACAAGTTCCGTGCCCTCAGCATTTTCGTGCAGTGAACCGTCTCGAACCCGAGTGGCTCGACGTTCTGCTCGAACGCGCACGCCAGATCCGCGTCCTCGTCGTCGGTGACCTGATGCTGGACGTCTACCTGCGCGGGTCGGCCTCCCGCATCTCGCCGGAGGCGCCCGTGCCGGTCGTGCGCGTGCGCGAGCGCTGGAGCACGCTGGGCGGCGCGGCCAACGTCGCCCGCAACGTGGTCGAGCTCGGCGCCGCCTGCGAGCTGGTCGGGTGCGTCGGCGCGGACGAGGCCGGCACCCAGCTCCTCGCCGAGGTCGAACGGGCGGGCATCGGGGCGCGCGGCATCACCGTCGTCGCTGACCGGCCGACCACGGTCAAGACCCGGCTGGTCGCCCGGAACCAGCAGATCGCCCGCTTCGACAGCGAGGTGGAGGACGATCTGGAAGGCGGCTCCGCTGACGCCCTCATCGCCGCGATCGACGAGCTCGCGGCCGGCGCCGACGTGATCGTCCTCGAGGACTACGACAAGGGTGTCCTGACGCGGGCGGTCAGCGCCGCGGCACTCGAGGCCGCCCGCCGACGGGGAGTGCCCGTCGTCGTCGACCCGAAGGAGCGTCACTTCTTCGACTACGCCGGCGCCACCGTCTTCAAGCCCAACCTGGTGGAGCTCACCACCGCGCTCCGCGCACCGGTGCATGCCGACGACCCGCGCTGGATGGAGGAGACCCGCCGCCGCCTCGGCTGCCGGAACCTCCTCGTGACGCTGGGCGAGGACGGCCTGGCGCTCGCCACCGAGGCCGGCGAGTTCGTCCGGGTGCCCACCGTGGCCCGGTCGGTGTACGACGTCTCGGGCGCCGGCGACACGGTCACGGCCGTGGTCGCCGTGGCGCTCGCCGCCGGCGCCACGCTTCCCGAGGCCGCCGTCCTTGCCAACCACGCGGCCGGCATCCAGGTCGGCAAGGCGGGCGTCTCCGCGGTGTCCGCGGACGAGTTGCGCGCCACGGTCCGCGCATACCAGAAGGTGTGAGGCGGGGCGGCTCCCGCCTCGAGGCCGAACAATGGACTCCCAGACGTGAGGAGAACGGGGTGGCAGGACTGCGCACCATCCGGACAGACCGGGCGCCCGGGGCCATCGGGCCGTACAGCCAGGCCATCGTGGCCGGCAACCTCGTGTTCACTGCCGGGCAGATCCCGTTGGACCCGGCGACGGGCGAGCTCGTGCAGGGAGACGTCGCGGCGCAGACGGAGCGGGTGATCGAGAACCTCCGGGCGATCCTCGAAGCCGCGGGCAGCTCACTGACGAAGGTCGTCAAGACCACGGTCTTCCTGGCGGACATGGACGACTTCGCGGCCATGAACGAGGTGTACGCCCGCTACTTCGGCGACCATCGTCCGGCGCGGTCGACGGTGCAGGCCGCCCGCTTGCCGCGGGACGTGCGGGTCGAGATCGAGGCGGTCGCCGTGCTCGATTGAGCGGCGGTCGGACGGCGAAGGGTCACGGGCTTGACACACCCGGCGCGGCCGGCGCATCCGTTCGCGGGTCTCCACGCGCGTGGCCGTTCCAGGGGCCGCAGGGTGGCTGGTGCCGCCTCTGATCTTCAAAATCAGCGAGGGCGGGGAAGACCTGCCCTGGTGGGTTCGATTCCCACGCGGCCCCGTTCCTGCGCCGGCCGGCGCCTTTGCGTCGTGCGCTCGCGTCCGCGGCACCTCGACAGCGCGCGGCTGTACTACCCGGCACGCCGCCCACTACGGGCAGACCGGCTCTCGCGTCAGGAGGCTCGTATCCGCATCACCGCCCTCACGCCGCAGCCCGGCCGGGCCGGACGCATCGCGGTCGAGGTGGACGGCGTGGTCCGCCTCACCACGGCCCCGGAGGTCGTGGCCGCCGCCGGCCTGCGCGTCGGTGACGAGGTGGGGGAGTCCGCCCTCGCGACCCTCGAGGAGGGCGACCTCGCCTGGCGCGTCCGCCAGGCCGCGCTGGATCTCCTCGCCCACCGCCCGCGAAGTGTGGCCGAGCTCCGGCGCCGGCTGCTGCGGAAGGGGTTCCCGGACCGCGCGGTGGACGCGTGCCTGGCGGACCTCCACGAGCGTGGCTGGCTCGACGACGACGCCTTCGCCGCGACCTTCGTCCGGGAGCGGATCCGACGCAGGCCCCGCGGACGGCGCGGCCTGCTCGCCGAGCTGCGCTCCCGCGGCGTCGGCGCCGAACGCGCCGCGCGGGTGGTGGAGGAGACGCTCGCCGAAGAGGACGTTTCGGAGCTGGAGCTCGCCCGGGCCGCCGCGAGAGCCTGGAGCCGTCGCGCCGGCCGTGTCGAGCCGGCAGCGGATCCGGCAGCGAAGCGCGAGGCGTGGCTGCGCCAGCGGCGGCGGCTCTACGCCTACCTCGCGCCCGCGGCTTCAGCGCCGATGTCATCGGCGCTGTCGTCGCCGAGGTGACGCGGCGCCGCCAGGACTGATCTTCATCGGGAGTCGGACCCCCTGAGCCACCGTCCAACCACGTTGGCCGACACAGAGCCGATCCGGCGCAGCGCCGCGGGCGAGCGCGCCGTCGTCATCCTGAACCCGATCGCAGGCGGCGGCCGCGGGCGCCGCCTGCGCGCGGAGATCACCCGGGAGCTGGCCGCTCGCCGCATCGACTTCACCATCCAGGAGACCGCCGGCCCGGGACACGCCACGGAGCTGGCCCGCGACGCCGTTTCCGACGGCGCCGACCTGGTCCTTGCCGCCGGCGGGGACGGCACCATCCACGAGGTCGTCAACGGCCTCATGACCGCGCCGGCCGCGGCCCGTGAACCCGTGCTCGCCGTCCTGCCGGTGGGGACGGGCAACGATTTCATCAAAGCGGTGTATCCCGGCCGTGGTCTCGCCGCGGCCCTCCGCGCGCTGGACACCGGGCACGTCCGGCGACTCGATGTCGGCCGCGCGGAGTGGGACGGCGAGGTGGAATACTTCGTCAACGGCTTCGGGACCGGTGTGGACGTCGAGGTGGTCCGCCGCCTGAACCGTCTGCCCCATCTCCCCGGCCTGTGGCGGTACCTGGCGGCAGCGATCCAGGCTCTCGCCGTCTACCGGCCGGTGCCGCTCCGGCTGTCGCTGGATGGTCGCGTGCGGGAGCGGCGGACGATGCTGCTCGCGGTCGGTAACGGACCGTGTCAGGCCGGGGGGTTCTACCTCACACCCCAGGCGACGCCCGACGATCACCGGTTCGATGTCTGCATCGTGGATGAGATGAACTATCTGGAGATCGCCACGGTGCTGCCCCGCGTCTTTCGCGGCACCCACGGGCGGTCGCGGAAGGTGACGATGGAACGGGCGCGCGGCATCACGGTCGAGGGGTCGGGCGAGGGCCTGCTCTTCTTCCAGATGGATGGAGAACTGCGCCAGGCGCACGGCGCGCGTGTGCAGGTCCAGGTCGCGCCGGCGGCGTTGCCGGTCCTGGCGCCCGTCGGAGGGGCAGGGAAGTGAACGTGCTCGAGCGACTCGTCGTGCCCCTCCTCCTGCTGTTCTTCCTGGCGCCGCCGCTCGCCGCACAGGAGAAGGCCGCGAGCGACAGCGCGCGTGTCGCCGCCGCGGATTCGGCCGAGACGACGGACTCCGCCCCCACCATCACACCACGGGGTGCGCTCATCCGCTCCATCCTCGTGCCCGGCTGGGGCCAGGCCTACACCGGATCGTACTTGCGCGGCGGCGTCTACTTCGCGGCGCAAATGGGGAGCTGGTACATGCTGTTGAAGACGATGGCCCGGCTCGGCGAGGCCCGGTCCATCGAGCGGCAGCGGGTGGCCAACGTGCGGCGTGAGCTGCTGATCCGGGCGCAGAGCGACACGGCGCTCCAGCGACGCTACGCCGACCCGGCGCAGCTCGAGGCGGACATCGCAGCGGACAAGCGCGTCGAACACATCCGCAAGCTCGTTGACGCGCGGAAGGAGCAGCGCGAAGACTGGATCGCGCAGACCATCTTCTGGACGTTCGCCAGCGCCCTGGACGCGTTCGTGGGCGCGCACCTCGCCGACTTCCCGGCCGGCATCGCGGCGCAGCCCCGCGAGGGCGGCGGCGTCGAGCTACGGCTGTCTGTCCCGGCGGGGGGCAAGCCGTGAGCGGGCGGGCCGATCAACCCATCGGTGTGTTCGACTCCGGCGTCGGCGGGCTCACCGTCGTGCGCGAGCTCAGGCGGCGTCTGCCCGCCGAGGCGATCCTCTACTTCGGCGACACGGCGCGGGTGCCTTACGGATCGAAATCGCCCGCCACCGTCTGCCGCTACGCGTTCGAGGCGACGGCGTTCCTCCTGGCGCGCGGCGCCAAGATGATCATCATCGCGTGCAACACCGCCACGGCCCACGCGGTGGACATGCTCCGGGAGCGTCTCAGCGTCCCGGTGCTCGGCGTGATCGAGCCCGGCGCCCGCGCCGCGGTCCGCCAGACCCGCACCGGTCGGATCGGCGTGCTCGGCACCGCCGGCACGATCGCGTCACGGGCGTACGAACGCGAGTTGCGCCGGCTCATGCCCACGGCGGAGGTCATGGGTCAGCCGTGCCCGCTGTTCGTCCCGCTCGTCGAGGAGGGCTGGGTGGACCACCCCGCGACCCGGCTGATCGCCCGGGAATACCTCGAACCCGTCCGCCGCTTCGGCGCCGATGTCGTGATCCTCGGCTGCACCCACTACCCACTGCTGCGCCACGTGATCGCCATGCACCTGGGGGACGACGTCGCGCTGGTGGACGCCGCGGCGGAGACCGTCGCCGACGCAGAGCGAACCCTCGCCGCCGCCGGGTTGCTCCGCCAGCCGAGCCCGGCGCCCGGCCACCAGCCGGAGCACCACTTCTACGTGAGCGATTCCCCCGAGCGCTTCCTCGAGGTGGCGCGCACCTTCATCGGCGATCTGGCGGGCGACCTCCAGACCGTGGACGTCGAGGACCGTTACCGCGCGGCCTGAAGCGGCCAGCGGTGCAGGGTCGCCGTGCCTGCCGCGTCGACCGTGACGTACGTCCCGTGGTGGATCCAGTCCCCGGCGTTCAAGTAGAAGCGCCCCGGCGCGAGCTCGCGCACGGCGGGCATGTGCGCGTGCCCGCACACGACCCAGGCCAGTGACGGATCGGCCTCGAACTGCGCCGCCGCCCACGCCTCGAGGAAGCGCGCCCGCCCTCGTGCGGCTTCCCCCTGTTCACGCCCCTCCGTCCGCGACACCGCTCGCGCGAGCCGCACGCCCAGCTCCGGGTGCAGCGCACGGAAGGCGAGGATGGCGGCGCGGCTGCGCAGGACCCGTTTCAGAACGCGGTACCCCAGGTCGCCGCGCCCCAGGCCGTCGCCGTGGGCCACCAGTGCCGGCTTGCCGGCGAGCTCCGTCCGGAGCAGGCCGTCGTGGAACACGACGCCCACCTCTTCCCGCAGGAACCGGCCGCCCCATGCATCGTGGTTGCCTCCCACCAGCGTGACCGGGATGCCGGCATCGACCAGGTCCGCCAGCGCAGCCAGCACGCGGAAATGTCGGCCCGGGATGACGGTCCCGTACTCGAACCAGAAGTCGAACAGGTCGCCGTTCAGGAGCAGGGCCGCCCCGTGCTCCCCGACGTGCCGGAGGAACGCCACGAACGCACGCTCCGTCCGGTCGGGCACGGCGCCCAGGTGGATGTCGGATGCAATGAAATGCACTCCAGGCATGGGGCGCCAAGCTAGAGCGCCGCGTCGACCCCCACAAGCCCGTTGACGCCCCGCGCGGCCGAGGCGTACTATGGGCCGCTCGTTGTCCACGGGAACCAGCGTGTCCCGTCCGGGCGGTCCGGCCGAGCCCGGGTCACCGTCCGGACGGCATCGCTCTTGGTACGCTTGGTACGCTCAGTTTCAGTGACCCCCGACGGTCAGATCGCGGCCCTGGAGGCCGCCCGGCACGCGAGCGCGAGACCCTCGGGAACGGGTGGACGCCGGCCCGGCGTCAGCGAGCGCGAGGTCGGCGCGTTCGCTCCGCGCGGCGAGCTTCGCGCGGGCGGCGCGTGGCCCCGCATCACTCCTGAGACCCTGCATGGGGCGGGGGCGCGCGGCGGCTCGCGCGAGGAGCCATGACCACCCGGCGTCGCTCCGTCTCCACACTCCGCGTACGATACGCGGAAACCGACCAGATGGGGGTCGTGTACCATGCGCACTACCTCGTCTGGTGCGAGATCGGGCGCACGGACTTCCTGCGCGCCCTCGGACGGACCTACGCGGAGCTCGAGCGGGACGGCGTCTTCCTCGCCGTCACCGAGGCGCACGTCCGTTACCTCGCATCCGCTCACTACGACGAGGAGATCCGCATCGAGACCTGGATCGAGCGGGTCCAATCGCGGGCGGTGACGTTCGGCTACGAGATCAGCCGCGTCTCGCCCGCGCCGGAGACCCGGCTCGCGGTCGCGACGACGACGCTCGTCGCCCTGGATTCGCAAGGCGCGCCCGTGAGGCTGCCGCCGGACGTGCTCCAGGCCTTGCGTGATGCCTCGACGCCCGCTCCGTGACCGCACGCCCGCTGTCCTGCTCCTCCTCGGCACGTGGGTGGCGTGCGCCACCGCGCCGCCGCCACCGCCCGCGCCTGCGCCTGCGCCTGCTCCGCGCCTCACGGATGCCGACATCGATGCCCTCGCCGATCTGCTCCGCCTGGAGGACCGCCGCGAGTACGACGGGGCGGCGTTGCGCGCCGGCCTTCAGCACCCCAACCCCCACGTCCGCCGCCGCGCGGCGCTGGCCGTCGGCCGCATCGGCGACCGACGCGGCACCCCGCTCCTGCTGGACGCCCTGACGGATACCAGCGCCCTCGTGCGCGCCGATGCCGCCTTCGCCCTGGGCCTGTTGCGGGACTCGTCTGCGGTCGTCGTGCATGCCCTGGCGGCGTTGGCGCGGAGCGGCGGCGAACCGCCAACGACCGCCATCGCGGAGGGCGGCGGCACGCCGGGCGAGTCGGCACCCCCGGCGCCAGGGAGGGCGGGCAGCCGTCCGGCGAGCGACCCGGCCGCCGATTCGGCCGTCGCCGCAGCCGTGGAAGCCGTCGGTGCGCTGGGCAAGCTGGGTTCGGCGCATGCGCGCGATGAAGTCTATGCACTGCTGCGCTCGGCCCTCGCGGCGGAAAGGCCCGACGCGGGGGCGCCGCCGGCTCCCGTGGTCGCCGAAGCGTTGCTTGCCGTCTGGCGACTCCCGCGCGCGCCGGATCTCGCCTCGCTGGTCCAGCCGTTCACGTCGTCCTCCGTGGACCACGAGCTACGCTGGCGCGCCGTCTACGCCCTCGCGCGGGCAGGAGACCCTCGAGGCGTGGACGCGCTCCTCGCCGCGCTCCACGATCCGGATCCGCTCGTCCGCTCCCTCGCCGCCCGCGGCCTCCGTGCGCCGGTCGTGGACTCCGCCGGTCGCCGCGACCCGGCGCGCGACGCGCTCCTCCTCGCCCTCAATGACCAGCACCCCCACGTCCGCATCGACGCGCTGCGCGCCCTCGCCACGTTCGGCGACGAGACGCTCGTACGCGCCGTCGCACAGCGCCTGGCCGACGGGGACACGAACGTCGTCGTCGCCGCGGTCGAAACCCTGGGCGCGCTGGGTGGGGCGTACGCCGCGGCGCTGGTGGAGCCCCTTGCGCTCGACGGCGCCGTGCGCCTGTCCCTGCGCGCCGCCGCGCTCGCCGCGCTGGTCCGGGTCCACTCAGCCCGCGGCGCGTCCGCCGCCGAGACGTTCGCGGCGTCGGGTGACTGGCTGGCCCGGCTTTACGCGGCGCGCGCCCTCGGCGCCGGGCGCTGGGCGCACGTCGGAGCACTGCTGCGCCGCCTCGCCGCGGACCCGGACCCCCGCGTGCAGGCCGCCGCCCTCGTCAGCGTCTCCCGTCTGGCTGCGGACACAATCCCGGGTGCTCGGGCGTTGTACATCCAGGGGCTCGGCTCGCCGGATCCGGTGGTCCGTGCCGCCGCTCTCGGCGGCCTGGCGCGGCGCGCCGATCCCGGCGACCTGCCGCTGCTCATGGAGGCCTACGCCGTCGCGCAGCGTGACTCGGTGAACGATGCCGCGCTGGCTGCGGTGGAGGCCCTCGGCGCGCTCGCCGCTCGCGGCGTCCCCGTCGCGCGCAGCTTCTTCCTGCGATTCCCGCGTTCGGAGGATCCTTTGGTTCGCGCCGCCGTCGCTCGACGACTGGACGATCGTGCCTGGGGCAGCACCTGGCCTGCCGAGACCGGCCGGCCAGATGCGTTCTATCGCGAGGTGATCCGCGAGCTGGTCGCGCCGGACATCGAGGACGGCGCGCGGCCACGCGTGCGTGTGCACACGGCGAACGGTTCCTTCACCATCGAGCTCTTGCCCGCCGCTGCACCCCTCACCGTGCACAACTTCCTCGCGCTCGCCAGGAGAGGGTTCTTCGACGGCGCCCGCTGGCACCGCGTCGTCCCCAACTTCGTCCTCCAGGGCGGCGATCCACGCGGGGATGGGGAGGGCGGCCCGGGCTTTGCAATCCGCGACGAGATCAACCGGATCCGGTATCTGCGGGGAACTCTCGGGATGGCGCTCTCGGGACCCGATACCGGCGGGAGCCAGTTCTTCATCGCCCATTCCCCGCAGCCCCATCTCGATGGGGGATATACCGCATTCGGTCGCGTGGTCGCCGGCTCCGAAGTCGCCGACGCCGTCGTGCAGGATGACCCGATCGTCTCGATCGAAGTGCTGCCATGAACCGATCGCTCTCCGCCGCGGCCCTCCTGGGCTGTCTCGCGCTCACGGCCCCCCTGGGCGCGCAGACCGTGCCCTTCGGCAAGAACAAGATCCAGTACCGCGACTTCGACTGGCACGTCCTCTCGGGTGAGCACGTCGACGTGTACTACTATCCCGAGGAGGAACAGCTCGCGCGGCTCACCCTGGCCTACGCGGAGGAGAGCTACCGCTTCCTGGAGCGGAAATTCCAACACCACCCGTTCCGCCGCATCCCGCTCATCGTCTACTCGTCGGACCAGCACTTCGAACAGACCAACGTCTATCCCGGTTTCATCCCCGAGGGCGTGCTCGGCTTCACCGAGTACCTGAAGCGACGCGTTGCGCTGCCGTTCCGCGGCGATTACGCACAGTTCCGCAACACGCTCCGCCATGAGCTGGTCCACGCGTTCCAGCTCTCGAAGCTGGCCGAGGTGCAGCAGCTCCACCCCGGACAGCGCCGGTTCTCGCCGCAGATGATCCACTGGTGGACCGAGGGGCTGGCAGAGTTCTGGTCCAGTGAGCAGACCACCGAGGACGACATGTACGTCCGCGACCTGGTCCTCTCGGGACGCCTGCCCTCGATCCGCGAGTTCAATTACATTTACAGCTTCTACTCGTACCCGCTGGGCGCAGAGCTGCACAAGTACCTCGCCTCGAGGTTCGGTGAGGAGTACATCGTCCACGTGTACGAGAACTACTGGAAGTATCCCACGTTCGATGCCGCGCTCGAGGCCGCCCTCGGCGTGGACCTGGACCAGCTCAGTCGTGAATGGCGCTACGAGCTCCAGCAGCGCTACTTCCCGGCCTATGCCGATCGGCCGCCGCTGGATGTCGCCGCGAAGCCCGTGATCCACCGCGGCGGCGCCAACTTCAAGCCGGCGCTCTACACGCCGCCCGGCGACAGCGTGCCCGACCTCTTGTTCCTGTCCCCCAGGAGCGGCTACACGAACATCTACAGGACGAAGCTCCACCAGGGAGAGCGCGGCGTGCGCACCGTCATCCGCGGGGAGCGGAGCGCCGAGTTCGAGTCGTTCCACGCCTACGAGTCCCGCATGGACGTCAGCCCGTCCGGCATCCTCGCCTTCGTCTCGAAGTACCTCGAGCGCGACGCGCTCTTCCTCTGGGATCTCGAACGCGGCGAGATCGTCGGGCGCTATCAATGGCCGCACCTGGTCGGCATCAAGTCGCCGGCATGGGATCCCACGGGCCAGCGCATTGTCTTCGAGGGCCTCTCGTCCGCCGGGTTCTCGGACCTCTACATCATCGACTTCCGGACCCAGGAACTGCGGGCGCTCACCAACGACCACTACCGCGACCAGGATCCGGACTGGTCGCCGGACGGCCGCACCATCGTGTTCGCCTCGGACCGGACGACCTTCGGCTCCGAGGGGTACACGAACCTCTTCCGGATCGACGTCGAGACCGGACACGTTCGGTACGTCACGTACGGCGCGTGGAACGATCGCTCGCCTCGCTGGTCACCGGACGGCTCGCGCATCCTCTTCAGCTCCGACCGGGGCGGCGTGTACGACCTCTACACCGTGGACGCGGCGGGCAACGGCCGCCAGCTCACGGCCATGACGGGCGGCGCCTTCGATCCGGAGTGGTTGCCGGATGGCAGCGGCTTCGTCTTCACGGGGTTCAGCGAGGGGATGTACCGGATCTACCGCTACGACCTCTCGCCGGACACGGCGACGTTGCCGACCATCGCACTCGCGGATGCGGCTCCTCCCGGCCTCGCGGTCGGCGACGGCCCGGCCGACCCCGATGCGCTCCCGATGGGCTGGGCGTGGACCGAGCTCGATGCGCCCATCCTCGCCAGAGCGCGGCCCACGCCCTACAACCAGTGGAGGGGATTCTCCATCGACTTCGCCGGCGGGGATGCCATCATCGCGCCCGGCATCGGCTCCGCGCAGGGCGCGCAACTGCTCGCTAGCGACATGCTCGGCAATCACATCTTCTTCCTCGGCGTGGCCGCTGCGCAGGCCCAGGACGTCGGCCAGCTCATCGACAACTTCAGCGGGCACCTCCTGTACCTGAACCTGTCGCACCGGCTGAATTACGGCGCCGGCATCTTCCGCTTCAAAGGTCTGTTCCGCGATGTGGTCTTCAACATCTACGAGGAGGAGACCTACGGCGGCTATTTCCTGGCGAGCTATCCGTTCTCCAAGTTCCACCGCGTCGAGCTGCGCCTCGGTCTCGAGTACAGCGACCGCATAGACATCGAGGATGCCTTCGACAGCGGCTTCATCGGGCCCGACCCAAGGCCGGACCCGCGGGATCTCACGCGCAAAGGCGTCCTGACGACCAACTATCTCTCCTTCGTCAAGGACAACACGCTCTGGTTGCCGACGGGGCCCATCGACGGCGAGAGGCTCAACCTCACGGCGGGTCTGGTCGCCTGCTTCGACTGCACGCTGCCCAGTGAGGTGAGCGGCAACGAGGTCAAGCGCGGCGTGGCGGCGGAGAACTACGTCTTCTTCGGCGACTACCGGCGCTATTTCCGCACGTCGCTGTACAGCGCGTACGCGATCCGCCTGTTCGGCTTCTACAGCGACGGCGCCATCCCGGGTCGCGCCGTCCTCGGCGGCACACACCAGCTCCGCGGATACCCCCGCTACTCGTTGGCGGGCTCTCGCGTCTGGCTGGTCAACCAGGAATGGCGTTTCCCCATCCTCCACGGCCTCGCCTTCGCGTTCCCGTTCGGGCAGGTCCGGTTCCCCGGGATCCAGGGCGCGATCTTCGTGGATGCCGGCTCGAGCTGGCTCGAGGACCAGAAGCCGGAAGGGACGTGGGGCAGCTACGGCCTCGGCTTCCGCACTTCCCTCGGCCCGCCGCTCGTGCTGCGCCTCGACGTCGGCCGCCGCTTCAAGATCGGCTCCCACCCGCCCGTCGATTTCGGCGACAGCGACTTCGGCGACACGTTCGTGGACTTCTTCTTCGGCTTCAACTTCTGAGTCCCCGGGAAGCCCCACGCTGGTGGACCCGCCGCCGGCCGGCTCCGCCGCCGGTCGGCTCGGGGGTCCCGACGGCACGAGCGGCGGTCGGTCGGCGCTCGTCGAGGAACTCCGGCCGGGCGCGGAGCATAGGAAATGGCCATGGCGACTCGTTCCCCGCGAACGGCGCGGCCGAGGGTTGACCGCCGGGCCGGGCCCGGCTATCATCTCACGCTCCGTATACCAAGGCGCATACTGGTCCTGCTGCCGCTGCTCGCGGCGTGCGCGGCCCGCTCCGCCCCACCGCCAGGCCCCCCGGATCCGGCATCCGCACGGGCCGCCGTGGAGGCGACCGAGCCGAGGCGGACCGTCCAGCTCCTGTTCGACTGGAACCTCCGCGAACGGGACGCGCGCTTCAGCGGCCGTGGCGTCGCACGGGTCCAGCCGCCGTATCGTGCGCGGCTGGACCTGTTCGGCCCGCGCGGCGAGGGCTACCTGACCGCGGCGCTGGTGGGAGGCGACCTGCGCTTGCCGCCGGCTGTGCAGAACGCCCCGGTCCCCCCGCCGCCGCTCCTGTGGAGCGCCTTGGGCGTGCTCTGGCCGCCCCCCGGCGCCGAGCTGCTCGCGACGCAGCGGGACGGTGAGGTCCTGCGCCTCGAGTACGCGAAAGGAGCGGAGCGCTGGCGTTACCGCCTGGAGGGAGGCCGGCTCCTCTACGCCGAGTGGCTGCCCGCAGAGGGCGGGCGCCACACCGTCGAGCTCCGGCACGGGGACGGGGACGGCCCGCCCCGCGAGGCGAGATACCGCGACTGGGCCGCCTACGTGGAGCTGGTCCTGGTGCTGGATAGTGTCGAAGATGTGGAAGCGTTTCCTCCGGACATCTGGACGCCGCACGCTCCTTGAATCCGCACTGGTGCTCCCGGCGCTGATCGTTGCCGGCTGCAACTACGGATTCACCGGCGGTGGCTTCCCCTCGCACATCCGCACGGTCCACATCGAGACGTTCGAGAACGAGACCGCCCATTTCGAGCTGCAACAGCAGCTCTTCACCGCCATGCTCGAACGGTTGCCCGGCGCCCTCGGGACGAGGCCCGCGGCACGGGACCATGCAGACGCGATCATCCGCGGGCGGATCCTCCGCTACAACGACCAGGCCCAGAACTACCGGCCGGCCGACGCAGGGGGCAACGCCCGCATCCTCGAATACCAGGTCGAGATCACCCTCGAGGTCAGCATCATCGACGTAACGCGCGACCCACCCGTGATCCTCTGGAAGAGTCAGGGGCTCGTGGGACGGGGGCAGTACGCGGCGAACCAGACGGACCAGGTGGGGCGCGAGCGGGCCATCGAGCACCTGCTGCAACAGATCGTCGATGGCGCACAATCCCAGTGGTGAGCGGAGGGAGAAGAGGCGCTGCGCTCACCGCCCGACGGCCAGCACCAACCCCTAACCCCGGACACTGAACGCGATGTTCCGACGCCGGTTTCGCTTTCTGCTCCCCCTGATCCTCCTCCCGCTCCTGCTCGGCGCCGCACAGCCGGAGCACGGGGTCCGACCCGAGCACTTTTTCCTCGTGCTCATCTCCATGCTCGTGTTCGGCAAGGTCTTCGGCGAGCTGGCCGAGCGGATCGGGCAGCCCGCCGTGCTGGGCGAGCTGTTCGCGGGGGTCCTGCTCGGCGCGAGCGTTCTCGGCATCGTTCCGCCCGAAGGCCCGGTCCGCGAGATCATCACGCTCCTCGCCGAGCTCGGCGTGGCGATCCTCCTCTTCGAGATCGGACTCGAGACGGACATCAAGGAGATGTTCCGCGTCGGGCCGGCCGCAACGCTGGTCGCGCTGGTGGGCGTGGTCACACCGTTCCTGCTCGGCTTCCTCTACTGGATCCTGGTGCTGCCGGACATCGGCACCCACGCGGCCGATGTCACGGATACGATGGTCGCCATCTTCGTGGGGGCGACGCTCACGGCGACTTCCGTGGGAATCACGGCGCGCGTGCTGACCGACCTCAACCGCATGCACACGCCCGAGGCCCGGGTCATTATCGGCGCCGCCGTGATCGACGACGTGCTCGGCCTCGTCATCCTGGCCATCGTCAGCGGCCTCGCGGCGGGCGCGGCGCTCTCGCTGTTCGGCATCGCCATGAAGTTCGCGGTCGCCGTCGGCTTCCTCGTGGCGGCGGTGATCATCGGCAACGTGATCGCGCCGCGGCTGTTCGGTGTGATCGAACGGATGCGCGTGCGCGGCGTACTGCTCGTCAGCGCCTTCTCCTTCGCCCTGCTGTTCGCCGCGCTCGCCGGTCTGGCGGAGTCCGCCATGATCATCGGCGCGTTCGCGGCCGGCATCGTGCTGAGCTCGACCAGGCAGCACCACGTCATTGCGGAGCGCATCCAGCCCGTGGCGGACATTCTGACGCCGATCTTCTTCGTCAGCGTCGGCACGTCCGTGGACGTGTCGTTGTTCCTGCCCTGGAGCGAGGCGTTCAACCCCTCTGTCCTCGCCGTGGGCGGCGCGCTGCTCGTGCTCGCTGTCATCGGCAAGGTGGCCAGCGGCTTCAGCGTGGGCTACGGCCGCAACAAGCTCAGCCACCTGGCGATCGGGGTCGGGATGGTGCCGCGCGGCGAGGTCGGGCTCATCTTCGCGGACCTCGGGTTGCGGCGGGGGATCCTCTCCTCCGAGGTGTTCAGCGCCGTCCTCATCATGGTGATGCTGACGACCTTCATCGCGCCGCCGCTCCTCAAGGTCGTCTTCCGGCGGACCGCCGCCGCGCCGGGATCCCAGCCCGGCTCGGCCCACGGCGAGGCGGCGGAGCTGCCGGCGGCGAGCCCATGACCGTCCGGCTGGGTTCGCGCGGCAGCGCGCTGGCGCGTTGGCAGGCCGAGCACGTCCGCAGGGCGCTGGCGGCGGCCGCGCCGGGCCTGGCGGTCGAGATCGTCATCCTCCGGACCACCGGCGACAGGATCCACGACGTTCCCCTGTCGCGGATCGGCGGCACCGGGCTCTTCACCAAGGAGGTCGACGACGCGCTCCTGGACGGCAGGATCGATGCCGCCGTCCATTCCCTGAAGGACGTGCCGACGCGGCTGCCGCCCGGGATCGTGCTGGGGGCGATCCTGGAGCGGGCCGACCCGGCGGACGCGCTCGTCGTCGCGCCCGGCTTGCCCGCGACCCTCGCCGCGCTCCCGCCGGGAGCACGCGTCGGCACCAGTTCGTTGCGGCGTCGGGCCCAGCTCCTGGCCCTGCGGCCCGACCTCACCGTCGTCGACCTGAGGGGAAACCTGGACACGCGCCTCGCGCGCGTCTCCGCCGGGGACTACGATGCGGCGATCGTGGCGCGGGCCGGGCTGGAGCGGCTCGGCCGGCGAGACGCCATCGCCTCGGTCCTCGGCCCGCCGCACTGGCTGCCGGCGGTCGGGCAGGGAGCGCTCGCGGTCGCGGTCCGCGAATCGGACCGCGAGCTCGGCGCGATCGTCGCGCGGCTGAACCACGAACCGACGGCCGCCGCCGTCGCCGCCGAGCGGGCGTTCCTCCGCACGTTGCAGGGCGGCTGCCAGGTCCCCGTCGGCGCCCTCGCCACCGTCGCGCCCGATGGGACGCTCCGCCTGGACGGCTTCATCGCGACGCTCGACGGGTCCGCGCTGGTCCGGGGCTCGCACGACGGGCTGGCCGCGGAGGCGGAAGCGATCGGCGTCCGCCTGGCGGAAGACCTGCTGCGACGCGGCGGATCGTCGATGCTCGCCGCGCTCCGCCCGCCGGCCGCGGACGCCGACTCTGACCCGGGCGAACCATGAGCGCACTCACGCCACCGGCCGCGAAGATCCTCGATCGCGCGGAGCTCCTGCGCCGTTTCGGCCGTCCGCGCAGCATACGGCTCGTGTTCACGAACGGCTGCTTCGACCTCCTCCACCGCGGCCACGTCGAGTATCTCTTCGAGGCCCGGTCATTGGGCGATGCGCTCGTCGTCGCCATCAATTCGGACGCATCGGTGCGCCGGCTCAAAGGGGCGGAGCGGCCGCTCGTGCCCGCCGCCGACCGCGCCCTCCTCGTCGCCGCACTGGCGTGCGTGGACGCAGTGACCATCTTCGACGAGGACACACCCCGCGACCTCATCGCCGCGCTGCTCCCCGATGTCCTGGTGAAGGGCGCGGACTACTCGCTCGATGAGGTCGTCGGACGGACGGAGGTCGAGGCCGCGGGCGGCTCGGTGGTGCTCGTGCCGTTGCGGCCCGGTTACTCGACCACCGGCCTGGTGCGGCGGATCAGGGGAAAGGAGCAGTGACGATGTCCAACCGTCCGGATGGACGTGCGGCGGACGCGCTGCGGCCCGTGGAGCTCATCCGCGGAGCCGCGCGGAACGCGGAAGGCTCGTGCCTGATCTCCCTGGGTGGGACGCGCGTGCTCTGCACGGCCAGCGTCGAGGATGGCGTGCCCGAGTGGCGCCGCGGCAGCGGGAGCGGCTGGGTGACCGCCGAGTACGCCATGCTGCCGCGGGCCACGGGGACGCGCACGCCCCGCGAGCGCGGCAAGATCGGCGGCCGGACGCAGGAGATCCAGCGGTTGATCGGCCGCGCTCTGCGCGCCGCCGTGGACCTGACGCGTCTCGGCGAGCGCACCATCATCGTCGACTGCGACGTCCTGGACGCCGACGGCGGGACGCGGACCGCCGCGATCACCGGTGGCGCGGTGGCGCTCCACGAGGCGTGTACCTGGCTCCTCGAGCACGACCTGGTCGAGGAGTTCCCGATGCGCGAGCTCGTCGCCGCGGTGAGCGTCGGCATCGTGGAAGGGGAGCCCGTCCTGGACCTCGAGTACAGCGAGGATTCCTCTGCCGAGGTCGACATGAACATCGTGGGCCTGGAGAGCGGGCTGCTGGTGGAGGTTCAAGGGACCGCCGAGCGAGGCGGGTTCGGGCGCCCGGAACTCGACCGGCTCCTCGAACTCGCGGCCCGCGGGCTGGAGCGGCTGTTCGAGGCGCAGCGGCGGGTCCTCGGGATCTGACCATGCGCGTCCTGCTCGCCACCCGGAGCGGCGACAAGGCCCGCGAGATCCGGGAGATCCTCGCCTCGGTCCCCGGCCTCACGCTGCTCACCCTGAGCGACCTGGGGATCGAGCCCGACGCAGCCGAAGAGGAACTCGAGGCGTTCGAGACGTTCCAGGAGAACGCCGCGGCCAAGGCGCGGCACTTTGCCCGCCTGACTTCGCTCCCGGTCCTCGCGGACGACTCGGGGCTGCGCGTGGACGCCCTGGGCGGCGCGCCCGGCGTCCGGACCAAGCGCTTCTCGGGCCGGACGGATCTCATCGGCCGGGACCTGGACGAGGCGAACAACCTCGTCCTGCTCGAACGGCTCCGCGGCGTGCCGCCGGAGGCGCGCGGCGCGCGCTACGTCTGCGCCGCCGTGCTCGCCTTCCCGGACGGCCGCATCGTGGCCGGCGTGGGGTCGTGCCGCGGCGAGATCGCGACGGCGCCGCGCGGCACGGGCGGGTTCGGGTACGACCCTCTCTTCTACGTGCCGGCCCTGGGGCGCACGTTCGCGGAGGTCTCTGCACAGGAGAAGAACCGGATCAGCCACCGCTCGCGGGCGTTCCGGGCGCTCGCGGCGCAGCGGACGGGCTGGACGCGGGCGGGCGGTCCGCTATAGATTTGGGGGCGGGCGGGAATCCAAAAACATCTGGTTTCTGGCCGGCCTCGGCCCCTTGACTCCGCCCGGCGCTCGTGATAGAATATTGTGCTCCCAGCGGGGCGTGGCGCAGCCCGGTTAGCGCGCCTGCTTTGGGAGCAGGAGGTCGTCAGTTCGAATCTGACCGCCCCGACTCGAAAGCGGGTGTCCGTCAAGGCATTTGCGCCCGTAGCTCAGCTGGATAGAGCAGCGGCCTTCTAAGCCGCGGGTCATAGGTTCGAATCCTATCGGGCGCGCTGCCCGGGCGCCGGGGCGCCGGGGCCGCTGACGGTGGGCGTAGCTCAGTCGGTTAGAGCGCCAGGTTGTGGCCCTGGAGGTCGCCGGTTCGAATCCGGTCGCTCACCCCTGGATGGTAGTGCCGGGCACTTGGATGGACGATACGCGCCGCTAGCTCAACTGGCAGAGCAGGGGACTCTTAATCCCAAGGTTCTAGGTTCGACTCCTAGGCGGCGCACTTAACCAGACAACGGGATGCCCGGGATTGACACGGCGACCGGTCCGTGTTAAGATTTCTGGGCTAGTCTCCGACCTCCGATGCCGGAGGTTCCGGGCTGTTTGAAAACCGAGGTTCGGTGGATCGGGTGGCCCACGTCCGGGGGTGCTACTTCCCCCGGCCTTTGAGTGGGAACCAAAG
>Ga0065724_108457_pt1 | contig 146921 bp, 136 predicted proteins | sample TheenrcSG05JP960_FD_59111 | JGI IMG/M metagenome (GOLD analysis project Ga0065724, IMG submission 59111) | Thermophilic enriched microbial communities from mini bioreactor at UC Davis - Sample SG0.5JP960 | ecosystem: Engineered > Solid waste > Grass > Composting > Bioreactor | place: USA... | reverse complement strand
CCAGGTTTCTTCTCCTCGTGGTGTCTACCGCTACAGCTTGTGCCATTCCCTTGGCAGTATACCACATGGAGACGGAAAGCCGAGAGGACTGTTATTTATACGCTTTGCTTAACTTCCTCGCTGGTCTTGCTGTAGGTCTCTACGACATGGTTGACCTCGCCACCCATGAGGAGTATGTAAGAGGAGTAATACATGTAAAGCATCAGTAATATGGCTCCGGCCAACGTTCCGTAGGTCTTGTTGTAGTTACCAAAGTTGTTTACATACAAAGAGAATATAAGTGTGAAGACTAGCCAGCCAAGAAGGGCTAAGATCGAGCCTGGTGTTACGAGTCTGAGTGGCTGCTTGATATCTGGACCGTAGTGATAGATAAGTGCAAAGGCTAATAGAGCTATAAGTATAAGCAAGGGCCATTGAGCTATCTTCCAGCTCCAGGCAAAGAGCGTTCCAAGACCGGTGGTACGAGCCAGCCAATCTGCTATCTTAGGTCCAAAGACTGCTAGTATGCCTGCGCTCAGCAGTAATAGTACAGCAATAACAGATAGCATTATCGATATAAGGTACTTCTTCCAGATCGGTCTTGAATCTTTTATCTCGTACACTACATTGAGAGATTCCATGATCGACCTAAAGGCCCCCGATACTCCCCATAAGGCTAAGAGTATGGATACTATGGCACCTGTAGTAAAAGTTCCAGGTCTTATGTTACCTATAAGTCTATCTATCTGTTGCTGTACGAAATCTATGACCTCTACTGGTATAGCTTGCCTGACCTGGGGGCGTGATAAGAAGTCTTTTATTAGCTGAGAGGTGTCAAATACGCCCAGCACTTTGTCAAATATTCCCAGCATAGATATTAGGAAAGTCAGAAAAGGGAAAATGGCAAAGATGCCATGATAGGTCAGGCTGGCTGCAAAATCCCCCAAGTGATCTTCCGAGGCTTCCTTCCAGACTTGCTTTAGCAGATCTGCGAGTCCTATGTGTTTTGCCAGTGGAACCCTAATCTTGTTACCTAGCTGTTCCAGCTTGTTTAGATACGGAACCAGAAATGACATAATGTTTTGTTCTCCGCCGCACCTATATCTTTCTGGCTATGACCGTCATGATATCTCCAAAGTTCAAAGGAACCTTAAGATCATGTATCTTTAGGAGATGAGCAACGGTATGAGCAGCTCTATAGGCTGCTGGGCTGTAGGCTTTTATCTTGGAGAAGAGATATCTTAGGCTAACAACCCTAATGTGATGCTTGATTTCCAGAATTCTGAACCCTGATTTTCCAAGTATTTTCTCCATTGTGTCTGGCGTAAAGTAATATAAGTGCATTAGCATATACCAAGGATAGTGCTTCCCCAATACCTTGGCGAACACGGAATCTACGTTCATAGTGGTGATTGCCAAAATGCCGTCGTCTCTTAGCAACGAGTTTGCTCTTCTGAGTTCCTTATAAGGATCTGTAAGGTGCTCTATAACATCCCACATGGTTATTACTTCGAAGCTACTATCCTCTAAATTTGCCTCAGAAAGGCCGCATTCCTGTACCTCTATGTTTCTCTTGTTCCTGCAATACTCAGCTGCCCACTTTGATGGTTCAAGCCCGTAGACCTCATAGCCATAGTCTTTAGCTATATCCAAAAATGTGCCAACGTGGCATCCTACATCCAGCAACTTGCCCTTTCTTTTATATCTGGAGATCTCAGCAAGGTTGTTCTTGAAGGTGGCTACTCGTCCCTCTTCTTCGGCAAGATATACATGATCCTCTACTTGTGAGTAGATCTCGATTATTTTCTGTGGAGAAGGTCTAGGATTGGCAAATATCAGGCCGCAATTATTGCACCTCACAATAGGTCCATGTTTGCTATGGTGGATGCTTGTACAAGCTAGAGCGTTAGCTGAGATCTGTGAGAAGTCTGTGTTTGCTGGCAGAAACAATGAGTGACTCTTGCTTCCACATAGGTTACAGTCGATATATTCAAGATCACTAGTTTCTAATATCAATACTCCTACCCCTTATGTTATCCATAGTCCTGGATTTTGCATATGTTAACAATTTCGACAGTAGCAAGGAAGCTACCAGCAGGTAAAAGCTTATAGAGATTATAAGCCCGTACTCCAAAGACTTAGATTCATACCTGAACTCTATCTTATGTTCCCCTGCCGGAATGGTTACAGCACGTAGTAAGCCGTATGCGCAGTAGATGTTCACTGGCTTTCCATCTAGATAAGCTCGCCAGTCGGGATAGTAAACCTCGCTCAGTATAAGCATTCCTGGCAAGTGAGACTTAGTGGTTAGTGTTATTCTAGATTGTGAATAGTGATCTATAGTTACGGCGTCATCTGAAGGATTTATGTCTTGTATGTGGCTTTCAAGACCTTCTACCAGTGCTATCTTTCTGAAATCTAGGGCGTTGTTTGCCAAGATGTGTAGAACCTCTTCGTATGGGGCATTCTGCCAGGAATGTACTATCCATGCTCTGGGCAATGCCGTCTGGCGTTCCCATATACGAATCGTTGAATCTTCATATACCAATCTCGAGGTTTTCTCTAGAGATTCGTATTCCGGAAAATTGGGGCCTAAGCTCCTTAGAGTGATCACGTATCTCGCATTGAGCAGATCCAGTAGAGGTGAGGAGAGTCCTCTCTGTAAGACGTAAGTGCTTCTATATTCCTGCGATTGGCCATTTATTACTCCAAAAAAGGAGTCATAACTCGATAGTTGTAGAGGATTGTACCCTTGGATATCTTGAATACCAGCCACGAGAGCTCGGTTGTTAACTAGCAGGATTTTGGTTCTGTAGTCCATCCACATGTATCTATATAGGATCCCGGGGGGCGGAATACTTGGATCAGCTTTGCCAGGGAACCAGCGTAGCCTTGGGTCGTATCCGAAAAACCTAAATGTGTAATCAGGTCCTTGAGACCTCAAAAACTTAACAGCTTTTGTAGGGCTGTAGTAACTCTCTAGATTAACCTTTCGGAGTGCGTAGACCATACGGGTCTGCAGTCGCTGTGCTTGTACATGGTTGTTGACTATGTATAGATCTGTGAACACGCAGGCTAAGACTAGTAAAGTCAGAAGTATTTTATTTTGAGCGCTTGGATTTACTATATAAATCCCAAGTCCTGTTGAGAATACGAGCAATATGATGGAAATGTATATTGTTATCTGCGAGGCTGCATAAGCAGTTATGAGCGCTAATAAAATGGGTGGGATCAAGATTAGCCAGTAAACCTTTCGCTTGATCCGCTTTCTGTCTAGTTGTAATAAGTACGTTATTGTTGATCCTGCCAGTAATGATGGGGCTATATAGAAAGTCATCATTATCCGCTCAGGGTCGTGGGGATGGAGAGATCTGAACATGGGTAGAAACTCATACAGTATGAGGTGCAACAGGGTCTGAGATCTGCTGGCTAAGACTAAGCAAGCAAACATCCATACTATCCAGAACGGAGTCATGTACCTAGTACGCACTAAGAAGGGTGCGGCCAATGCTAGCGAAAATACGGTGACCCCTAAGTACCATGTAGTAGGGCCCAGCAGGGAAAGAGATTCAAGAATCGTCCATCCGCTATGTACTCCAGCTTGTTGCAGAGTGTAGCCGCTGGCAAGGTTAGATTGGCTTAGGAAGCTTAGCTTAGGGAGGATGTCTGCGGCTCCCAGCCCAAAAGGCCAGTATACCCATAATTATTCCGGTTGATAGTAGCTGTGTGATGCGGGCCATAATGCCCGATCTGTGTTCTGGGAAGGCCAAGATCCTAAATGTCAGATAGCTTGCTATCAACAGGAATCCATAGTAGAACCCTTGCCCTGGCCATGCGGAGAAGATTTGTGCCAGAGAGAAGCTGGAGATTGCGATCCAAATCCACTTATTCAAAAGCTCTCTAGTCTTGATTGCGCGCTCACAGCCAAGGAGGGCTACGGGAACCCATGTGTATACACCACTGTAGGCGAAACAGCATACTGTTCTTTCATAGCTGAAGCCATTTATCGAGTAGGCCACGGATGCTAGTACACTACCCGATACGGATAATCCTAGGTCGCGTGCGAGGACGTATACGGCGATAGCAGAAACCACCCAATGAAAGAGGATGTATGTTTTGGCTGCTTCTGATAAAGATAGTAGTGTGAAAAATGCCATAGCTGGCAAGTACATCCAGCCTGATTGCGGACTTGCAGCGAAAGGGAAGCCAGAGAACAGAAATGGATTCCAAACAGGTATCTCTCCAGATCTTAGGGAGCTTCCTAGGTAATGATACATAGGGTAGAAGAAGACTGCTGAGTCCAACCCTACAGCTGTGCCCTTGATTACCATGTGGGCTACCGCAAGCAGAGTCAAGGATATAGCACCTAGCGCTCCTAGAACATCAAGCTTTCTTAGCTCCAGGCTGAAAAAGGAAGGTAAAATTCTTTGATGTGCCCGAACGTACCTTAAAGCTTTCATGAATTTGTACGAGAGCATGAAGGACAAAAAAATAGGTCGTGCACCCCTTGTTGATCTCGACCCTCCAGCTTAGCTCTCGCTAGCTAGCTCCGGTTAGGCTACCCCACAACACCCGGAAGTGACCGCTTACCGTTGCTTCCTCCCGGACCTGGCGGGGTTCGCGGGCTTCCGCCGTGTGGGACCCAACCATCATCGCCGCTCGGCGGAGCCAGTCCTAAAGGGCCGGACCGCGAAGGGGAATTCGACCCCGCTATAGCGGATTGCGGGTACAGGGCACCGCTAGTTCCCCGTCTAGCACGACCACTAACATAATAGTAAGCAATCTGATAAAGCGTCAAGCCCGAGATCCTGCATGAGCAAGTAGAGGTGCATCGGCTCATGTAAGAACTACACGTTTGCTAAGTTTCTACCTATCTTCCCGCCAGATAAGTGCTCGGGCTTCAAGCCGACCCAAAAGGGCAAATATAAGCATGATAATAGCCATTATAAGAACTACTGTCGACAGCATTAGGTCGGCGTTTTGACTGTTCTGTGCAAAGTTGAGCATATAGCCCAGACCTCTACTGGATGCCATGTACTCGCCAACGATACCTCCCGTGAAGGCAAATCCTACTGTAAGTCTCAAGCTTGAGAAGATCCATGCCGCAACAGAGGGGACATAGACATTGAGTATAATGTCTCTCTCGTTTCCTCCTAGAAGCCTGATTCGATCGATCAGATCTTTGTTCACCTCTCTAATACCTGTGTACACGGCGAAGAAAAGCACTACGAACACCAGTATAAAAGCCACAGCTATCTTGGAGGCGATTCCTATTCCCAGCCACATGATGATCATAGGCGCGATCACGATGCGTGGCACTGAGTTGAAGAGTGTCATTACAGGCTCTACTATCTGGCTTAGCGTCTTGAACCTAGCAGCAAGCCATCCTAAAGCTGCGCCAGCTATGAAGCCATATATAAGTCCAAATATAGCTGCCTGCATGGTAGCTGCTAGATGTTTCCATATGGCTCCACTGCTGAACTGTTGAATGAGAGTTTCTATTATCCTGCTAGGGGAACTATAAAAGTATGTATCTATAAAACCTGTTCTGGCTCCTAGCTCCCATAGCGCCAAAAATACTAGCAGCAATCCCAACCTAAGGATATGTACGGATAGGTACTTACTCTCCCCACTCTCCTGCTTCTGCGCAACACTTATATTAGATACCTGCTCACTTGCCATAGGACTTGTTCACCTCTTCGTAAAGTTGATCCCATAGGAAGCGGGTTATCTGACCGAACCTTGGATCGGATCTAATAGCAAGTAGGTCTCTTGGCCTCTCTATATCTACATCGACGATTGCCTTGACTCTACTGTGAGGACCAGCAGCCAAAACGACTACAGTGTCTGCCATGGAGGCAGCTTCGTCTAGGTCGTGAGTTACGAATACGATAGTTCGTTCACCAGATCCAGCCAATGACAGCAAGTCCATCTCCATCATATATCTGGTCTGTGCATCCAGTGATGAAAAAGGCTCGTCCATCAGGAGCAAGGGGGGATCAAGAATAAGTGTCTGAGCTATAGCCACTCTCCTGCGCATACCCCCAGAAAGCTGGGCCGGATAGTGATTGCGAAACCTATACAGGTTTACCTTCCGCAGCCAATCCTCTACCCTTGATTTAATCTCCTCCGCAGGGAACTTTCTGAATCTGAGTCCTAGAGCTACGTTTTCAAATACAGTCTTCCATGGGAGAAGAGTATCCTGTTGCTGTAGAAAGCCTACTATTTGGGGCATGACACCCGCTACTCTTTGGTCGTTAATCATTACCTCTCCAGAACTTGGCCTGTCTAGCCCCGAAAGCATCCGCAGCAGTGTAGATTTACCGCAACCCGATGGGCCCACTATTGCCACGAACTTTCCAGCAGGTACCTCTAGGTCGACACCATCCAGAGCTGTATAAATATCACCATTCTTGGATCTGAAGTTCTTGGTAATGTTCTTGAAAACCACTCTAGGGGGTTGTAACTTCGTGCTAGTAGCGGCGGTGCTTGCTCGCATTAGCCCTCCACGTACTTATTAGTGTAAAGTGTGCTTATATCTATATTTTCGTTCTTTAGCAACCCAGAAATTCTCTGTGTTTCTACTACTCTTCTTACAGCCTGTTCTTCTATCACGCCGTCGCTTGGGTAAAGGCTTTCCTTGTATTTATCAAGAGCTTTTGCAAAGATCTGGATGTCATCCCCGGGCGCTAGCTCTTGTGGGGCAGCCTTTACGATTTCGGACCCTGTGTGGTTCAGTATCCACTGATTAGCCTTTACCAGTGCTCTGGCCAACTTTTCGACCACATCTGGTTTGGAATCAAGCACATCCGGCCTCGTGTTTAGCCCCATAAACTGGTAGTCGCCACCTAGTACCTCGTTTGTCTGCTGCCTGTCCATGAAATTTACTAGTACTCTAGCACCCTTTTGGGAGAGTAAAGTCAGTGCAGGTTCCTGCACCATCCCTGCATCTACCTCACCCCGGAGCAGGGCGTCGTATAGATTTGGACCAAGCGCCACGCTATCTGCACTATTGGGATCCAGATTGTTCTTTGCTAGTAGCGCCTTCAATAGAAGATCATCTGTAGTACCAAGGTTGTTAACCCCTACTCTCTTGCCTTGCAGGTCACTAATCTTGGTGATCTCTGAAGACTTACCAGGCGATACTACTAATGCGAAGAATGGCAACCTGGAGGTTGAAGCAACCATTATTACCGGCTGGCCTTGATCCACCGATCTAACAATTAGATCCATCGGAGTACCCACAAAGTCGACGCTCTTTGAAATGAGAGCATTTATAGCCAGCGCACCACCCTTCATGTATATTAGGTTTACATCGTAACCCTCATCCGCAAAGTATCCTTGCTGTCTTGCTACTTCGAAGGGCAGTATACACAGCACCTGGCTACAAAACGCTAGATCCAGCTTTGTCAGTCCTTCTCTGGAAGGAGCGGTTGGCTGACTGCTGACTATACTTGTGGGGACTGGGCTCTTCTGTGCTTGTGGCCCGCCAGCCTGCCCGCAAGCAGCAATAAACCCCGTAAGGAGGAAGCCCCCCATGTACTTTAAGACTTGTCTACGAGTTATTGGATGAGTTTGAATTTCGGGAGCGGTTTGAGAATCATCTAGTAGATCTATACCATCACAGGGGCAAATATCCCCCTCCATAATATTTCTGTTGCAACAATCAGACATACTGTTCTTCACCTCATCAACTATTCATGATACTTGTACTCCTTATTAGGATATCTAATAAGATGGAAGTATGATGTCATCTGGCGCCGAATAACGGGAATCATAAAAAGTAGTTATATGATATGAGAGGTTTATAATTTACATCTCAAAGGAGAGATAAATGCATGTAATAGACCTTAGGAGTGATACAGTCACTCTACCCACAGAAGAGATGAGGAAGGCCATGGCGGAAGCCGAAGTCGGCGATGATCAGAGCAGAGAAGACCCTACGGTCAACAAGTTGGAGGAGTTAGCTGCTGAGATCATAGGTAAGGAAGCAGCTTTATTTGTACCTAGCGGCGTTATGGGTAACCTATGTGCAATGCTAGTGCACTGCGAGAGGGGACAAGAAGTGATAATGGGAGATCAATCCCATATCCTCTGGTACGAAAGTGGTAGTGGGGCTGCCCTTGGGGGATTAGTATATCGATCGGTGCACAACGGCAGATTCGGAGAGCTAAATCCATCTGAGGTGGAGGAAACTATACGCCCCGAGCGACTAGGCTTCCCTAGAACTGGGCTTGTGTGTCTTGAGAACACACATAACAGGTGTGGAGGGACGGTGCTCAACTTGCAGCAGATAGAGGGTATAGTCGATGTAGCTCATAGACATAATGTGCCTGTACATATGGATGGTGCCAGGATATTCAATGCCGCTATCTACTTGGGAGTCCCCGCAAAGGAGTTGGCAAAGCCTGTAGATAGCATAGAGTTCTGCCTTTCTAAAGGATTGTCAGCGCCAGTTGGAAGTATTGTGGCAGGTAGTGGGGACTTTGTAAGAGAGGCCAGAAGAGTAAGAAAACTTCTTGGAGGAGCGATGCGCCAGGCAGGAGTTATAGCCGCTGCAGGTATAGTAGCTCTGGAGAAAATGATAGACCGTCTTCATGAGGATCATGTAAATGCCCGTAAAATTGCTGAAGGTATAGTAGATCTTGACGGTATACGCCTGGATCTAGAAACGGTACAGACTAACATAGTGGCTTTTGATCTTGTATCGCCTGATTGGACTCCCCCTAAGCTTATTTCTGAACTGGAAAGCCGAGGGTTGCGTATAAGCAGCTATGGTGGGAGAAAGATGCGTATAGTGACTCATTACGGAATCAGTGATGATGAATACGATCGAGCTATAAAGATATTTCGTGATGTTCTAACTGGGGTCTATGTTTCTTATCCTCAACACTGAACATCTGTCTATAATGGCATAGATCAGCCAGGGACACGTTCCCGCCACATAGCAGCAATACTAATGTGCTTTGAGGTGTAAAAGCGCTACGAAGCCTTTCTGCAGCCGCAAGCGTACATGAGGCTGCGGGTTCTGTAAGCACTTTCGCCCTTTCTAGCAGAAATTCCAAAGCCTGGAAAGCTTCCTTATCACTTACTACAGTTACTGACTCTACAAGCTTTCGAGTTATAGCGAGCGTGTCCTCCGAGACCGATGGAGCTCCTAGCGTCTTAGCTATGGATGTAATGGCAGGTAGTTCTATGGGATGCCCAGCCTTAAGTGCTTGTGACATGCTGTCTGCCCCCGCTGTCTCAACTCCCCAGATGCGTACATTTGGCTTTTGGCTCTTTATGGCGGTTGCAACGCCAGATATCAATCCACCTCCGCCTATACTGATGATTACATCTGTGACTTGTGGTAGATCCTCAAGTATTTCCAAACCTATTGTGCCCTGCCCCGCCATAACCTGTTTGTCAGCGTATGGGTGTATCATGACCTCTCCATACGCCTGTCTTTCAGCAGCCAATTTGAATGCCTCAGCTATATCTGATGTCAGTACTACTTGTGCACCATAGTGTTCGGTGGCTTCTATATAGTTTTCTGGAGTGTTTCTAGCCATAAAAACTGTGGCCTTAATACCTAATTTTGAAGCTGCGTAAGCTACAGCCTGAGCATGGTTGCCTCCGCTAACTGCAACCACTCCGCGATTCTTCTCTTCGGGGCTGAGCGAGAGCATCTTATTGAATGCTCCTCTTATCTTGAACGCACCGGTGGTTTGGAACATCTCAAGCTTAAGGTAGACCTTTGCTCCTAATCTATTGCTTAGAGTATGACTTTCCTTTAAAGGAGTTCGTTCAATATAGGGGGATATGCGATCCCTAGCCTCTAATATGTCATTTAGTGTTAGCATTCTGTCTTCATCTCCACAGAGCACTTCTTTTCCCGAACCCGAAGCAGTATACATCAGTTTGAGTATCATGTAGTGTCTTTTGCAAACAAAGCTGGTATCTTTGCCCAAAAGACGACAAAATCATTACAGATCATTTTTGATCACACAATTGAGCTTGGGTTACAGCAAGAGTATAATGCGTGAGAGAAGGGTTCATGCCTTTGGAGAACAACATGTCAGACAATTATTTTGATAACACTGACTCAGGCGAGGTAACCATTTTCGATCTTAGAGATGGTGAATCGCGTGCCAAAAGACTTATCAGGGCAGGTCGCAGACATACTGATGAAGGCAGATTTGAAGAAGCTGCTCGAGCTTTTGAGCAAGCAGTAGAGATTTCTCCAAAAAAGGCAGAATATAGAGTTGAATTGGCTGCTGCTTATCGCAACCTAATTGAATCAGGTATTGTGAGCGAGCCTGAAATGGTGGAAGCGCTTCTCGAGAGGGCATATAGCCATCTCATGGAAGCGGTGCGTTTGGATCCAGAGTATGCCCCATCCTATAGGTTGCTAGGCTACGTTTATGAGGCTATGGATGCTCCTTGGCGTGCCAAAGAGATGTGGAACTTCTATCTTGAGATGGATCCTAACGGTCCATACTCTTCTGAAGTTAGATCTGCATTGGAAGAGCTGGACCGCGTACAGAACCTTCACTATATGTTTGAAGAAGCTTCTTACCTGGTGAATCATGGAGATCCTGAAAGAGCATTGGAGATACTCTCCGAAATTTTGGAGGAAGAGCCAGATTGGTATGAGGCGTGGTTCTGGCGTGGCCTGGCTTGTCGTGAGATGGAGATGATCAGTGATGCTATAGAGTCTTTCGCCAGGGCAGTGGAATTAGACCCAGAGAGCACATATGCCTATCATGAGTTAGCCTCACTGCTGGCTCGTAAAGGAGAGGTGGAGGCAGCTGAAGGGTTTTGGCATAAGGCCTTGGATTTGGATCCCGAAGAGCCTTGGATAATGACTAGCCTGGCTTTACTACTTTGGCGAGATGAGCGTCGAGACGAAGCCGAGAAATTGTTCCTTCGAGTTCTAGATATAGACCCTGCAAATCGTAAGGTGCGTAACTACCTGCGTAACCTGCGTGCGGGTATGTCTCCTCCACATCTTGTTGAGACCTGATTCCGGACTCTAATTCATGTCCACACGTTGGAGCGAGAAAGATTTATACCTCTTGGGTAGTTCTGCGTCTGTCGACATAAAGCTGGTGTCTGAGTTATCTCCTGACGAATCCAGGCACGTTATAAGAGGGCTATGGGACAGTAGGGGATTTATTGGCCTAAATCTAGGAGGCTATCCTGTAACCAGCTTGGTGGTGGATAGCCTGGATTTGGCTTTCTGGATATCTGAGCATATTCGGGCAGTTGTGGGCAGATATATACCTCCCAGGAATCTGAAATCAGGACTCATATGGGTTGGTGTTTCGGGCAGGAAATGCCTCCCTTGGCTTCGATATATCTATGATCAGTCTAATTTTGTCTCGGCAGATAAGTTTTCTAAGGCTAAAGAGCTTATTAGCATATTAGAGCAATGAAATGAAGCTGGTTGCTGTCGGTACGTTTTCAGATGCCATTCTAGCCGAGATGTATGCTGAGCTGCTCAGACGACAAGGTGTACCAGTAATGGTACAGCCAGTAGGAGCTCATCTGGGTGGATGGGCCGTGGGAGTGGCCTCTATGCATCGACTGCTGGTGCCTGAAGATTATTTTGATCGTGCCAATCGAATACTTCTAGAGTATCTTGCAGGGGATGAAGAGAGTTAATAGCTTAGGGAATCAGTTATAAATTTGGGTTTTACCTTACATGGTGAATGTAGCTTAAGGGAAGAATACTAAGATATGTGCTAACGTATTAGCTAGGTGCAGAAATTGCGAATAGTCTACTTAGGTTGACCGCGATAGTAATAATATGACAAACTAGCCAGGTTATTGTTCACGTTAATAAAAGGGGGTTACTTTGCACACGCTACTGATAGAAGGGGGAGTACCCCTTAGAGGAGAGGTTAGGATAGCAGGGGCTAAGAATGCTGCTCTTAAGATGATGGCAGCTGCTTTGCTAACTGAGGAGGAGGTACATCTTTCTAATGTGCCTCATATCAGCGACGTATACGTCATGTCAGCTCTACTTCAGACGTTAGGGGTAGAGGTGAATTGGAATGGCCCTAATACTCTCAGGATCAGAGCTAAGGATATTCGACCTGTTAGGTTTGGTATTGACGTGGCCGCTAAAATAAGGGCTTCATTTGTGGTAATGGCACCCTTGCTGGCTAGATGTGGAGAAGCTAGTGTGCCTAATCCAGGAGGCGACAGGATCGGGCATAGACCGGTTGATAGACTTGTAGAAGGACTTAGGCACTTTGGTGTTTGTATAGATTATGATGGTGCTTATTACAACGCTACTTGTGATAGATTGAGGGGATGCGAGTACAGATTTAACAAGAACTCGCATATGGGTACAGAGCACCAGATAATGGCAGCTGTGCTGGCTGAAGGAAGATCAGTTATATACAATGCCGCGCAAGAGCCAGAAGTTGATGACCTGATAGATATGCTGAACTCTATGGGTGCCAGAATAAAGCGAGTTGAACCTAGGACAATAGTTATAGATGGAGTACGCAAACTCGGTGGTACTCATCACACGGTAATGCCGGATCGTATAGAGGCTGGGACCTTCGCAATAATGGCGGCGGCTACAGATGGCGATCTGTACCTGTCAGGAGCTAACCCCGATCATATGCAGGCTTTACTTGACAAGATGAAAGAAGCTGGGTGCAGGATTGAGGCAGACCCGGAAGGTATTCGCGTACGTCGTGGTGAGAGCCTTCACGCAGTTAATGTAATCACAAGGCCTCATCCTGGGTTTATGACCGATTGGCAAGCTCCCTTTGTTGTCCTCCTGACTCAGGCAAGTGGAGTCAGTTTAGTACATGAGACTATATTTCCCAACAGGCTTGGATATACAGAACAGCTAAATCTTATGGGGGCTCACATAGAGTTATTTAATCCTCCGGTGCCTGATTGCGGTTATGAGTGGAATGAAAAGGATGATTCTCCAGACTATTTTCACGCAGCTCGAATCTATGGCCCTACCCCTCTAAGGGCTGCTAATCTTACCATACCTGACCTTAGGGCTGGTGCAACACTTATCATAGCGGCTCTGTGTGCTGAGGGGGTAAGTAAAGTCAGTGGTGTGCAGTGGGTAGAGCGTGGCTATGAGCACTTCGTGGAGAGGCTTAGATCTCTAGGTGCGCGTATAGAGGAGAGTCTACCTGCAGAAGCAACAGCCTAATGTCTTACCTGGCTATTTGAGAATGTATCTGTAACCATCGTAGTAGGTCGCGCCTACGTAGTAGTCCCACAAGGGTGTCACCAACAACCACTGGAAGTTGATTAACGTCGATTCTTGCAAGTTGCTCAAAGGCCTTGGCTAGATCATCATTAGGCCCTATAGTTATCAACTTATCCCTGGGAGTCATGATTCGACTTACGGGAACTATAGGCCATTCTTCCCTAGCCACTTTCTTCAGATCTTCGATGCATACTAGTCCTACGAGCCTGTCGTCCTCAACTACTGGGAACGATCTTTCATCTGAGTTGATAAGCAGAAGCCTCACGAGATCTTCTATGGTCATATAGGGACTTGCCGTAGGGATGTCCGTCCGCATGATCCTGTTAACTGGTACGCCTTCTAATATATGGTGTATGACCAGCTGCCTATAGCTTTGAGATGCCGCACTGCTAAGAAACCACCCTATAAAGATCAACCATAAACCACTAACCAGTCCTGTCCCGAAAAATGGTATGTGAGCCCCAAATATCATCGCTACGCCCGCCAATATCATTAGCCATCCAATTGCTTGACCTATGAATGACGCAATCCTTGTAGCTAGTCTTAAGTTGTTAGATATGGCCCAGATGATGGATCTTAGTATCCTCCCTCCATCCAATGGAAAGCCTGGGACTAAATTGAACACAGCAAGCACTATGTTTATAGGGCCTAGCCATAGGAATATGGTTGATAGAGGATTAAGCTGGGCCAGCAAGCCTTCCGGATTATATATCGACAGGTTCGATATACCTGCTATTGCTGTGCCTATCACCAGGAATACGATACCTAGTACCAGGCTTGTTAATGGTCCCACTACCGTAATCAGGAATTCAGCTCTAGGGGATGGTGGCTCTCTTTCTATATCTGCTACTCCACCGAACATGAAGAGGGTTATTCTTCGGACAGGGACTCCTTGAGATCTCGCAACGAGGGAGTGCGCCAGCTCATGAGCAAGCACCGATCCAAAAAACAGCAAAGAAGCTACAATTGCCACTAACCATATAGTGGTAGTGCCCCATTCAGGATGTACGACAGCTAATGCACCGGCGGCTAAGTTCCAAGTGACAAGTAGAAAGATGAATATCCAGCTAGGATCTATATAGATCCTTATACCGAATATACGACCTATCGGTATTCCTGGCCCTAGCATTAGATCTCCTTTGATGTTTGAGTATAACCTTCAACACGAAGTGTGCCAAGAATACTCTACATCTGCGAGGGACGTGTGACTAGATGGCTTAGAATTAGAAAGATAGATGTGGATAAGGTGCCTATAGCTAGTGCATATGCCACCCTATGTAGCGGATCGGCGCTTATCATTAAGGTGGCAGCAAGTGTGACCACTATGCCAAGTATCCAGCTCAGGGATGCAAGCCTGGTCCTGGATTTAGCAAAGAGCACCTGGTTCATGAACTCATTGAACAGGTAGCATGCGGCTCCCAGCGCTAATACAGTCAGCAACCCTCTGCTAAGCCTGTATTCTGGCTTGTACATAAGGGACATAGCGAAAGTTCCCATTAGCCAAAATCCTGCTACAAGGATACCGCCCATTGCTCCAAGTGCTAAAGCAGCTATCTTTACGAAGTTGTTGAATTTTCTATGATCACCTTTGGCTATCATCTCGCTTAAGTGGGGGAGCAAATTGCTCATTACAGGGCTTAATACGTATTGAGGAATCCTGGTCAGGACCAAACCTGCGAGTAGCAATCCTGCTTGTGCTTGAGCGTTAGGTCCTCCAAGAGCACTTATCATTATAGGGCCGCCGTTAGCCAGTAATTGAGCACATGCCATGCAGACCAACACTGGAGTAGCAAACCTGAATGCTTTACCAATGCTAAAGTGCTCTGAGCCGCCAGCTTGTGGGACGTCTATCTTTGTTCTAACTAACAGCACGCTGAGGAAAGGAGCTATGGCTATTCCTATGCCCGGAGCTGTTAACCCTAATCCTATCAACAGCAACCCTACGCTAAGCAGTAGCCGACTGCAGGACTCAGTAATGAACATCAATCCTACATGAGAGAATTTCTTGTAACCACTAAGCACACCTCTTTTGAAGTAACTAAAAGAATACCCGGCTACTGCCATTATGAACACAGCAGTAATGATCGGTTCGTGAGCAAATATTCTCTCCGTCAGTAGCGGAAATGTAACAAGGGTTACTAGTATGAAGATCGCCAGAACTATGTATTGAAGGTGTCTAACACTTCGTAGTACTGGCAGCCAACTTTCGGCTTTAGCTTCTCTTTCTGGTATGTACTTGGCCAAGGTCTGGGTGATACCTATCCAAAGTATCTGAGCCACCAGAAAGGTTGCTGACCATAAAGTAGCTATAACTCCATAGTCCTCTAGCCTGAGGAAATAAGCGGATAGTATTTGAAATCCGTAAGTAAAAACACCAGTTATTCCCAAAGAAAGCGCCAGGTAGATTGACCCTGCTCCTACCCCCTGGCGCGAAGAGATAAGCTTTTGCCCTCGTATCTTCTCTACTATAGGTATGCTCAATTGAATGTTTAGAAACCTCCAGAATATGCTATCTCAACCAAGTTTGTACTATCACACGCAGTACACCGAGAGGGTATCTTAATCTCTTTGGCTTCTTGCTCTCTCCTTCTGCCCTCTTGAGTACGGAGATTGGAACCTCCATTAATCTCAGCCCTTTCTTGGCAGCCTCTATTATCATCTCCGTAGTATGGAACTGCTCCTCCTTGAGGTGTAGCTTCTCAAGGTCACGCACTCTAATAGCTCTGAATCCGTTAGTGCAATCTGTAACCTTGAAACCTATGAGTATAGAGATCATGCGTGAGAAGAAGACTACCCCAGCATGGCGTATGCTTCCTCTCTCTTCATAGTACCCATAGAAGCGCGAGCCCCATACGAAGTCTGCTTGGTTGTTGATTATAGGTGTTACCAAACGTTCTATCTCTTCTGGTCTATGCTGACCGTCTGCATCCATATTGACTACAATATCTGCACCGATCATCTTGGCTATATCAAAGCCCGTCTTGTGAGCAGCACCCCCACCACAGTTGATTATGTGCGTAGCAACGCTGACTCCGGCCTTGCGGCTGACCTCTTCAGTTCTATCTGTAGCTCCGTCTACTATTACTAACGTATCCAATCTATATCCAAGTAGCTCGGATGGTATTCTGGGCAACACGGTTTGGATAGCTACTTCCTCGTTGTAGGCAGGGATAGTTACCAGTATCTTGCCTTGATTACCGGAAGCCGCGTTGCCCGTTTCTCGATTGGCAAAGCCAAACTCTTCCATATACTTTTGCTTTGCCANGGCCCTGATAGTATCTATATTGCGCATGTTTATGTATCTTATCTGGTTCAGAGCGTAGAAGAAGAGCCCAAACAACAGCAGGTTTGTAAATACCAGTATGGCGAATAGCCTATTCTTCAGCCCAAATGCTGACATCAAGATATTGCCTACAGGAGGGAATATCGAAACAGTGGCAACTCCCGCAGAAACTAATAGTGCTAGGGTTAGGTCAAACCTGGTCCATCGCCCATTGCGATATTTGGATATGCCGTAGTAGGCAAACAGTACAGCTACTAGTACTCCTACTATTCTTACGCTATATAACATCCTAAGTAGAAATCCCCCTTGTAGTGACAAAAGAATATGTCGAGCTAATATTATCAGTTAATGTTTTGCCCTTACCAGTAAGGCGGATTGTTAATTTACGCAACTATTATAATCTATTTATTGTATACCTTTTCAGATGAACCTGATTGCTTATAATGGCGTTAAGTATTTGAGCTTTCTACTGGGGGTGAGAAGCTGTTAGGAAAGACTGAAACCATCGAGGAGAGGGACAAGTACGATAAAGTTCGTAAGCCCTGGACTGTGGCTAGGGTCTCTCCTAACTACAATAGACTGGCTTTTTGGGGAGTATTATTACTCTCATTGCCGCCTTTGCTCTGGTTTGCCCACTCCTGGAGGGTACCGCCTGATGCTTCCTGGTACTTGGTACATGGACTGAATATCATAAGTGGTAAGGGGTATGTAGATATCCAGGGTGACCCACAAATCGTTCGTGGCCCTGTGTTTCCTGCTTTTTTGGGCTTCATCATGCTTCTGCTGGGCAAGAATATAGACCAGCTGGCTTGGGCAGTGAGATTGTTTGCGCTGCTGAATCCCCTGCTTCTCTATCTTTTGATAAAGAGGCTGCTTGGGACTAGAGAGGCGTTAGTGGCTGCTCTCTTCCTAGCTTACTTTGGGTATACAAGTACTTTATCTCAGGCTTTCAACATAGATGCCTTCCTTCTTACTGAGTACCTGCTCACCGCCTATTTGGTACTGACTGCTGTTGATCGCAGATCTAGCTGGTTAAGTCTGCTTTCGGGCTTTATGCTCGGACTGATGATCCTTACTAAGGAAACCAGCATAGTGGTTCTCCCTACAGCTGTAGTAGCCGCCCTTCTTCTGGGGTGGACTCTAAAAGATGTGTTGCTGCACTACTTGGGAGTGCTAGTTATATGTGCCCCGTGGTGGGTGTGGGTGTGGAATGTAAGTCAAAGCGTGTTCCTGTTAGGTAAGGTTCCAGTCTACTTTCTATATCTAGTGGTAGCGGTATCTCTAATTGCCGTTATGGTATTCTACCTGGCTTACAGATTAGGGGTGTTTCATAAGCTAGCGATATATTTGCAAGCTAATAGGGAAAGATGCGCCTGGGTTCTTGTAATTGGATGGACGCTTGTAGCTTCTCTAGCCATGTTATCCCAGGTGAACGACTTGAGAGTAGATCAGTCTACTGCAAAGTATCTTGTCAACCAGGTAATGCGTGGTACGCCTCTGTGGTATGTCCTTCCACTAGGTGGGTTGTTCGCCATATGGAAGTCCATAAAGGGCAGCAGAAACTGGGCATATTTGCTTGCAATGGGGATTCTATGGGTGCCGGTTTCTCTGGTTGCTCTTGTGATGGAGATATCCATCAGGCAGTGGATGATCCAGCAAGCATTAGGTTATGCTGCCCTGGCTGGGCTGTACATAGCTGCTCCAGAATTCTTTTCCAGACTAAAGGATTGGGACTGGAAGATAGTCCTCAAAGGTATACCTTCTAGATCACAAGTCATAGCTTTTGTGAGTTCGCATTACCTACTCAACTATGCTCTTACCTGCGTACTTATACTTTTCCTTATATGGGGAACCGGAGTACAAACCAGGGTTTTAGCAAACGGCATAGCTTCTAATACTGCTAATGACAATCCAGTGGCCACCGATATAAATCCTGCTGTGTTGGATATGAAGAATTGGATTGATCAGAACATCCCCAAGGGGGAAACCATACTTGCGACCTGGCAGTACTCATATCAGCTAGCTTTCCAGGATGACTTCAAGCATAAGTGGAAAGCTTTCAAGATGAACTGTGCTTCTGGCCCGGAGTCTATATCTGCATCTTCATGCAGATTGGATATACAGGTAACTCCTGTCTGGCCGCCGACACAAATACCCTTCTGGATGCATATGGATAATGCCTGCAGGCCGACCATGGTGACATTCTCGGACTTGATAAAGGAGATGAGAAAGGATAGGGCATCTTATTTGCTCATGACCAGACAGCAGGACTTTACAGCAACTAATTCCTGGACTCCGTCTTTGGTTGCCAGCGGTGCTTTTGAACTGATGTATCAGACCTTTGTTAGAAGAGGGTCTCCATCCAACCAGATATCGCTTTCTATGCTGAGGATAACGGGTAGAGAACCTAGAAATCTGCCAACGCAGATGAGTGCGGAGAGCGTTATAAATCTAGCTCAATGCGAAAGGCGGAGAGTAGGTGAGGACAAGTACGTACAGTCCATCAGGTCTATACTCCCTTATGGTATATGGCTTGTAAGCGATCCCAATGACAACACCGCTCATTCAGCTGAACGTGAGAGGCAAGCGAGGGACATCATAGAGTCTATATATGGCTATCTGCCTAAGATGCCGTCACAAAACAGCTAGGCAAGCACGAGCTATGCTGCTCGTGCTTGCCTTAATTGGTTATCTGTTATGTTGGCCGTACCGCTCCCAATGTACGATCTCAGATAGAGGCTTCCTTGGCTGCTCTCTCCTGGGTCTATTCTTCCTGGCCTCGTAGTCAGGGTAGCCGAGAGATATAGCTGTCCTAACAAATTTATTATCTGGTATGCCCAAGGCAGATTTCACCTCCGATCTACCGTTTTCGCCGAACCATCCTATGCAGCCTCCTACTCCGTGGGCCCATGCGGCGAGCATTATTCTCTCAGCAAGCCTTCCCTCATCATATGTTTCGTGTTCGAAACTCTCTCCAGCCATGACCAGTACTATACCAGTGGCAGCTCCAGCTAGATGTCCAGCGTGCCCTTCGACGGTAGCCAGCTTCTTCAAAGTGTCTTTGTCTCTTATCACTATGAATTCCCAGGGCTGCCTGTTTACTGCACTACCGGACCATCTTGCTACTTCCAGTACATCGTCTATGACATCATCCGGTATCGGCTGCGGTGTAAACTCCCTTATGGCTCTTAGACTCTTGAGAAAGCTTATCTTATCGGAAGCAGTGGTCATGTTTTGATCCTCCTTTCACAACGTTTTATATGTGATGTCTAACTTAGAGCTTCCAGCACTCCTTATTGGGGATTCTAGGTCAATCTTTGCACGACAATGCAGGTTGTTACTTGCCTTCAGTCCTTATAATCTGTCCCTAATGCTGCTTTTGTAACAAGCCAGCAGACTTGTACAACTCTAGCGTTAATGCCAAGCTTCTTCTTCCCTCTGAACCATCTATTGAGGGGTCCCTATTTTCTTGGATTGCAAGAATAAAATCTCTAAAGAGCCTAGTATGGTTCTCTGTGCTTATTCCTCTTGGATCTGCTGCTGCACCTGCAGAGGCGTTCTCCGCAACTCCCGGGGCTTTGACTTGAGCCTTACTAGGCTCGGCAAGCTCCCATCGGCGTATGCCTTCTCCTTCAAGCTGTATGCCACCATGAGTACCGTATATCTCTACGGTGTGTGGAAATCCTGGAGAGGTGGTGGTCGTGGCTGTTATTGTTGCCATTGCCCCATTGCTGAACCTTATAATCCCCACGAGTGTATCTTCAACCTCTATATCCCTACTTAAGGTATCGGCATAGGCGCTTACCTGTTGGGGATCTCCCATGTACCAAACTAGTAGATCAACCAGGTGTATACCTTGGTTCATGATAACGCCACCTCCGTCAAGAGCCCATGTACCCCTCCAGGCTGCTTGATCATAGTAGGTTTGAGGGCGAAAATATGGGATCTTGACTAATCCTAAGGTCAACCTTCCGAGATCACCAGCATCTATAGCCTGCTTGACTGCTTGAAAGGTAGGATCCATACGCCTTTGAAGTACTACTCCTAGTTTCACTCCCTGAGATCGAGCCAAGTCTATCATTGAGTCAGCATCTTCCAGGTTTAGAGCCATTGGTTTTTCTACCAACACGTGCTTTCCTGCTTTTATAGCATCTAAAGCCTGGGATGCGTGTTGGCCGCTAGGGGTACAGATAGTTACTACATCTACATCGGGATGGGCTAGCAGGTTTTGTACAGAGATGCAGGGTACACCAAATTTGGTGCTTATCTGTGAGAACTTGGAAGGATCGTAATGTCCTATAGCTATCAGCTTAGCTCCCAAATCCGAGTTAGCTTCTATCGCTTTCTTGTGATATTCAGCGATCATACCTGCCCCTATAATGCCGAAACCCAAGGTATGTCCAGGCAATTGGATCCTCCTTCTTTTTTCGAGATACTATTACCTCAAAGTTTGCAAGTTTTTTGCTGTGATGGTCAATAACCCGGACCGCATATACTGTTCCTGCAGGTAAGTCTTTGAGATAATGTGCTCGAAGACCATTAGAGAGGAGGAGCCCAGGTGCCAAAGATTGCTTTCATAGGGGCAGGCAGTGCTGTTTTTACGCGTAATCTGTTGGGCGACTTACTAACTTATCCGGAGCTTGATGGCAGCACCATATCGTTAATGGATATCGATGCTAATAGATTGAAAGCTGTAGAATCCCTGGCCAAGAAGATGGTAGAGCAGGAAGGCTCTAAGATGGTAATAGAGGCTACCACGGACCGCAGCCAGGCGCTTCAAAACGCGGATTACGTGGTGATAACTATCCAGGTAGGAGGGCTCAAAGCTTACGAGCTCGACATAGAGATCCCTAGAAAATATGGGGTTGAGCAGTGTGTGGGAGATACTATTGGCCCTGGTGGTGTATTTAGAGGGCTACGTCACTTGGCAGTAATAGAGGAGATATGCAACGATCTGGAAGAGTTAAGTCCTGATGCTTTGATACTTCAGTACACCAATCCCATGGCTATATTGTGTTGGGGTATTAGCTCTATGTCATCTATCAGGTTCGTAGGGCTTTGTCATAGTGTGCAAGGCACTTCGGAGGAGCTGGCGCACATAGCAGGAGTGCCCTACGAAGAGTTATCTTATTGGGTGGCCGGTATAAACCATATGTCCTGGTTTCTAAGGTTGGAGCATAAGGGGCGTGACCTTTATCCACTGTTATTTGAGAAGATGAGCGATCCGGATACTTATGCTCTTGATCCAATTAGGTTTGACCTAATGAAGCACTTTGGTTATTTCGTAACTGAGTCTAGTGGGCATGCTTCCGAGTATTATCCTTATTTCCGTAAGAGACAGGACGTGTTGGAGCAAACCTTAGCCAAGTTCACCCATCCTAGGCATGGTTGGTTCAAATTTGGTCAGACGGGAGGTTATCTCAAGCATTGCTTCGAAGTTGCAGACCATTATTACGAGGATATAGAAGATCAGCTCAAAGCTGACAAGATAGAGATCAGGAGATCCAGAGAGTATGGAGCACAGATAATCCACTCCATAGAAACTAATACCCCGAGAAGAATCAATGGGAACGTTACCAACTACGATCTGATAACCAACCTGCCTTACGGTTGTTGCGTGGAAGTACCATGCTTGGTGGATAACACGGGCATCAATCCATGTTATGTGGGGGATTTACCGCCTCAGTTGGCAGGTTTGATACGTACAAACGTCAATTTGCAAGAACTTGCGGTGTTGGGTCATATACATCGGGATAAAACTCTTGTGAAACAGGCGATCAAGATGGATCCGCTCACCGCAGCTGTGTGCTCACTGGAGGAGATCGATAACATGGTCCATGAGCTGTTTGATGCTCAGAAAGAGTGGCTACCCCAGTTTGATTAGGAAGACATTAGAGTGGCATCCAGGTTGCGAACTCTAAGGCTGACGAACAAGTTAGGAGAATGTTCAATGCCTGGTATAGAAGAACTACGTAAAAATGACATGGTGGCACATTTGATAGACTCGCTGGAATCGGGGAAGGATATAGGACACTATGGAAGATTGGTCTTTGTCATGGTAGCTAGATACTTCTTATCTGAGGATGAGATAGTACGACTGCTTAAGAACGACCCCGACTTTTCGGAGGAGGATGCCAGAAGCCTCTATAAGCAGGTTGTATCAAGGGGTTATAACCCTCCGAAGAGGGAAAGGGTACTAGAGTGGCAGGATCAGCAAGATTTCCCTATATGTCCTGATCCAGAGGATCCTGATTCTTGTAACGTCTATAAAGATCTAAATTTTCCTGAGGAAGTATACGAACAGATCAACGAGTATTATGATCAGAAAACAGAGTCGTAATTGGTGGGAGTTATGTATCTATGAGCGATGAGGTGTTCTCTAGGATAGATGCCAGTAGCCATAAATATCTTGAAGACCTCAAGGAATTTCTAAGGATACCAAGCATCAGTGCGCTTTCGGATTACAAGGCAGAGGTAGCTAGATGCGCCCAGTGGTTGAAGGAGCATATGATTACGATCGGGCTTCAGAAGGCAGAGGTGATCCCTACATCTGGGCATCCGGTTGTGTATGGTGAGTGGATGGGGAGCGACTCTGGAAGAACAATACTAGTATATGGGCATTATGATGTTCAGCCTCCGGATCCTCTCGACCTTTGGCAGACTCCTCCTTTTGAACCCTCAGTAAGAGAGGGCAGGATCTATGCGCGGGGAGCTGTCGACGACAAAGGTCAGGTCATGATGCACCTGAAGGCGGTGCAGTCTCTTTTGGAGGAGTATGGGAAGCTTCCTGTCAACCTGAAGTTCATTATTGAGGGGGAGGAGGAGATTGGAAGCCCCAGCTTGGATGAGTTCCTGGTTCAAAATAAAGACAGATTATCATCTGAAGCGGTTGTTATAAGCGATACTGGGTGGATAGCTCCTGGGGTGCCGTCGATCACGTATGCCCTGAGAGGACTATCCTATATTCAAGTCGATGTCTACGGTCCGAAGTCCGATCTGCATTCTGGCTCTTATGGTGGAGCTGTTATGAATCCTGCTGAGGCAATAGCACGTATTATAGCCTCGCTTAAGGATGATAAAGGAAGGATCAAGGTAGATGGATTCTATGATAAGGTAGTTGAATTGACTTCTCAGGAGAGAGAAGAATTCTCAAAACTACCCTTTGATGAGGAATCCTTCCGTCAAGCTCTTGGTGTAGATCAGCTGTATGGCGAGGAAGGGTACAGCACACTTGAGAGGCTATGGGCAAGGCCAACTCTGGATGTAAATGGCATATGGGGTGGATTTACTGGGGAGGGTTCCAAGACAGTTATACCTGCTAAGGCCCACGCTAAGATAAGTTGTCGTTTGGTACCGGATCAAGATCCTGAAGAGATCTCAAATCTCCTGGAGAGGTACATACGCAAGATAACTCCTCCAGGGGTGCGCGTTGAGATTCAGAGGATGCATGGAGGTAAACCGGCTATAGTGCCTATCGATCATCCAATTAACCAGGCAGCTGCTAGGGCTCTAGAGAAAGCTTTTGGTAAGAAAGCAGTTTTTATCAGGGCAGGTGGCACCATACCGGTGGTGGCTAGCCTAAAGGAGATCCTTGGCTTACCATCTATCCTTATGGGTATGGGGCTGCCTGATGAAAACGCTCACGCCCCTAATGAGTGGTTCTTGCTGGATAACTTCTATGGAGGGATTAAGAGCGTTGCAGCTCTATGGCTAGATCTAGGTGCGGCCTGAAATACTATTGTCATGGCATAGAATCAGCTAACACCTCCTTAGGACAATTATCTGAGGAGGTGTTTTTCTATGTTGATCCTGGCTAGGAACTGGTGGTCTCTTGTTCTGAGAGGTGTCATCGCTATTCTATTTGGGATATTAGCCTTTATTTGGCCTGGTATAACAGTGCTAGTGTTTGTTGCCTTGTTTGCTGCTTATGCCATTATAGATGGTATCCTGGCTATCATCTCGGCATTTCGTGACTCTAGAAATTGGCTAGCTCTTGTAATAGAAGGTGTTTTGGGATTAGCGGCTGGTATAGTTGCTATCTTATGGCCTGGGATAACAGCCTTAGCTCTGCTTTATCTTATAGCAGCTTGGGCAGTGGTCACAGGCATATTTGAGATAGCAGCTGCGATACGCCTTCGTAGAGAGATTTCCAATGAATGGTTGCTTGGGTTAGCTGGACTGCTCTCTATAGTTTTTGGGATAATCCTCTTCTTATTCCCTGGTTCTGGTGCACTGGCGGTGGTCTGGATTATAGCCTCGTATGCGATACTGTTCGGCATACTACTGATAGCGCTAGGACTAAGACTTAGGAGTCTTTACAATTCTCTGCGAGCGGCTTAGTGCAACCTCTTGCCTATAACAGGGGCTTCCTGTTACCCTCATGTTTGCAGGGAGCCCCAATGCAGCTTAGTGTTTATGGCAGTTTGATTAGTGTGCACAAAGATAAGTTTGCCTAAGAGGAGAGAGTGATGGAGATTCTAGCTCATTACATAGCCGGTGAGTGGATAAGTGGTACCTCTGAGGAATATAAGGATGATGTAAACCCCTCTGATTTCGGTCAGGTGTTGGCAAAGATTCCTTTGGGGGATGAGTCTACCGTACAGAGAGCCGTAGAGGCGGCTAATAATGCCTTCAAAGGCTGGAAGCATACGCCTGGCCCTGGTAGAGCAGAGTTTATGCACAGGGTAGCTAACTTGTTAGCCCAACATCGCCAAGATGTTGCACGAGTTGTAGCCTTAGAAGTTGGTAAACCTATAGGAGAGGCCCTAGCAGAGGTAGATAGAGGCGTAGTTATACTCCGCTATTATGCAGAAGAAGCGGTGCATCCAATGGGGAATGTTATTCCGTCACAGGTTCCTGGGAGTCTTCAGTTTACAGTGCGTGAGCCAGTAGGTCCTCTGGGAGTGATTACTCCCTGGAACTTCCCGGTGGCTATACCGCTCTGGAAGATATCACCGGCCATTGCTTTTGGAAATACCGTTGTCTGGAAACCAGCAGAGACATCCTCGATGGTGGCTGTGCACTTGATGAAAATATTTGCCGAGGCTGGACTCCCTCAGGGAGTAATCAATCTTGTGCTGGGTAGTGGGTCGAAGATAGGCAAAGCACTGGTAGCCTCCGATGGAATAAGGGCTATTACATTTACGGGCTCAGAAGGCGTTGGTATGGGTATAGCTCAGCAGGCTGCTCAGCGTAACATCAAATATCAGCTCGAGATGGGAGGCAAAAAATGCAGCTATCGTGCTTCCTGATGCGGACCTGCGATTGGCAGCAAGGCTAATAGCTTCAGGAGCCATGAGGTATGCAGGGCAAAAGTGTACTGCAACGAGTAGAGTGGTAGTGGTAGCTGATGTGATTGATAGCTTTATTGATCACTTGACTGAAGAGGTGAAAGCTCTGCCTGTCGCGCCAGCAATAGACGCCAATAGTGCGGTTGGACCACTAATATCAGAAGATGCCCTTTCCAAGGTCAGTTACTATGCTGATGAGGGGGCAAAGTCCGGCGAGGTAGTTCTAGGTGGGAAGAGGGCCCAGGGTTCCCTCTTGGATAGGGGTTATTTCTTCGAGCCAACAGTAATTCGTAACGTCTCTCCTGATGCAAAAGTTGCTCAGGAGGAGATCTTCGGACCTGTACTTGTGGTGCATGAGGCTAAGGATCTGGATGACGCAATAAATATTGCCAACAACTCCAGATATGGGCTGAGTGTATCTATGTTCACTAGAGACATAAACGCTATACTCTCCTACGTACCGAATATAGAGGCTGGGATGGTGAGAGTTAACGCTGATACAACTGGCGTGGATCCACACGCTCCCTTTGGCGGGATGAAGTCTTCAAGCTCACATTCTAGAGAACAAGGTCCTGCTGCAGTTGAATTCTTTACAGATACAAAGACTGTACAGATAAATCCAGTAACCGGATAGAGAGTTATGGTGTATTCAGAGGATGAGCTTTACGGTATGCACCCTCAGAGGGTATTCCCAGGAAGCGCTTCAGCTGTGGCTTTCCCGCTTGGGGGTATTGGCACAGGTAATGTCTCACTAGGAGCCAGGGGAGAGCTGAGGGATTGGGAGATATTCAATAGGCCAGCTAAGGGATTCTCTCTCCCTAACACTTATTTTGCTCTGTGGGCAAGACCTGAGGGCGAATCTCCAGTTACCAAGGTCTTGCAATCTCTCCCCCCTCCGCCTCATACCCAGTCTCATGGCTACCATCCTACTAGTGGTTTAGGGCTTCCACATTTTGCTTCCACGTTATTTCGAGGTGAGTATCCTATAGCTTGGGTCGACTTCGAGGATTCTGATCTGCCTATAAAGGTTACTCTGGAGTCCTTCACCCCTTTTGTTCCTCTGAATGCTGAGGATTCTGGCATACCGGGAGCGTACTTGATCTACAGGGTGGAGAATATATCTCCTAAGAGGATAGATGTGGCCATATCTGCATCTATTACTAATCCTGTGGGTGAAGTAAGGAGAGACAGATTTGGAGGTTTCTCTGTAGAGAGAGGGGGTAATGCTAACGACTTTCGACGTCAGGGCCGTATATTAGGTCTGTTTCTTCGCTCTAACAGCTACCCTCTATACGACCTTAGATATGGAGATCTATCACTGGTAACTATGAATAGCCACGTGACTTTCAAGCGAGTCTGGCTTCCCTCCAGATGGGCTTGCGATTCGGTTGAGGAGTTCTGGAGGGACTTTAGCACTGATGGCAAGCTGGAGGACTTGGGAATAGAAGATCCATCCGAGGAGGGACAAACCTATACCGGCTCGATTGCTGCTATGGAGACAATAGCTCCGGGCGAAGTAAAGGATTTCGTTTTCATACTTTCATGGTTTTTCCCTAACAGGATAAAGAGTTGGGATAGTGATGCTGAAGACCTTGAGGATGTAGAGATAGTTAGAAATCACTATTCCAGAAGATTCTCCAGCTCTTGGGACGTGGCAATGCATCTTGCCAGGAGGTATGACGAGTTAAGATCTACTACTCTCAGCTTTCATGATGCTCTGTTCAATAGTACCCTTCCTACTCACGTTATAGATGCAGTAGCTAGTAATATCGCTGTTCTGCGTAGCCCTACTTGCTTTTGGCTTGAGGATGGTAGCTTCATGGCATGGGAGGGGTGTTTTGATGATGCCGGGTGCTGTGCTGGGACTTGCACTCATGTCTGGAACTATGCTCAAACTGTAGCCTTCTTGTTCCCTGATCTTGAAAGACTTATGAGGCGTAGCGAGCTTCTGGTTGAGACCAATCAGGAAGGGAAAATGAACTTTCGGGGTTTGACTTCCTTAGGCCAGATTTGGGACCACGAGGCGGCGGCTGACGGTCAGCTGGGCACAGTGATAAGAGTATACAGGGAATGGAAGTTTTCAGGGGATGATGCTTTCCTGAAGGAACTGTGGCCCAAGGTTAAGTCTGCCGTCAATTATTCTTCCCTATACTGGGATAAAGACCAGGACTTCATTCTTGAAGGTAGACAACATAACACTTACGATATAGAGTTCTACGAGCCTAATCCGCTCACTGGGATTTTGTTTCTGGGAGCCCTTAGAGCAGCCGAGGAGATGGCAAAGTATCTAGGTGATGAGTCTGCAAGTTCCTATGCACAGGCTTTTGAGGCTAGTTCTAAAGAGCTGGATCAACTGCTGTGGAATGGAGAATATTACATCCAGAAATTGGATGATCCTAATGAGCATCGTTATCAGCATGCTAGCGGTTGCCTTTCTGATCAGCTTTTTGGTCAGACATTGGCTAGCTTAACTGGGTTAGGATATTTGCTTCCCAAGGAACACATTAGCAGGGCCCTGGAATCTATATTTGCTTATAATTTCAAGCCTAACTTCTGGAACCACACAAATACACAAAGAGTATACGCTCTTGGAGATGATGCTGGATTGGTAATGTGTACCTGGCCTTTTGGCGACAGACCGTCTTTCCCGTTCCCATACTCCGACGAGGTTTGGTCAGGGACTGAGTACCAAGTTGCTACCCTCATGATATATGAAGGACTGCTTGATGAGGCGCTAACGATCATCAGGGCTACGAGGGATAGATACGATGGCTTCAAGAGAAACCCGTGGGATGAGGTGGAGTGTGGTCATCACTATGCCCGTTCGATGGCAAGCTGGGGATTGCTCATAGCCCTCAGTGGTTTTTATTATGATGGGCATAGTAATACTATGACTTTTGATCCTAAGATCAATAAGGAAAACTTTACCTGTTTTTGGAGTACTTCTAAGGCTTGGGGGACTTTCAGCCAGACAACTGATCCACAGACCGGCAATATAATTCCTCGTGTAGAGGTTTTATATGGTGATGCTCAAGGCATGAAAGTGTTAGCATGTGGTCAGGAGATAAACTTGTAGGTGCGGAGGAGTAATGTAATGGGGCTGTCGGAGGAGATAAGGGAAGCCATAGTACCGGATGGTATGGTGTCTATATGGTGGTTAGGCCAGGCCAGCTTTGTGTTACGGACCAATGATCAGACTATCTATATAGATCCTTTTCTGTCGGAATTTGAAGGCAGGCTTATCCCACCTCCATTCTCGCCAGAGGAGGCCCCACCAGCTAGCGCTATCTTAATAACACACGATCATATAGATCATTTGGATCCTGAAACTATCCCAGGGTTGATAAAAAACTCCCCTGAAGCCAAGTTTCTTGTTCCAAATCCTATATCCAGCCAGCTGTTAGATATAGGTGTTCCGTCGGAGCAAATAATAGGTGTTCAACCAGAGGATAACGTATCTCTGGGTTCTATAGCTGTTCATGTGACGCCTGCTATGCATGGGGAGTCGTTTCCTCCTTATGCCTATACATTTGGTGATCCCCAAGAAGGCTATAGATTTGTAGGTTACGTGTTGGAATACGGCGATACTCGTATCTATCATGCTGGTGATACCATAATCTTTGATGGCTTAGCGGATATGCTCAGAAAACTGAACGTTGATGTGGGACTTCTCCCTATAAATGGGAGGAACTACTTTAGGGAAAAGAATAACTTGGTAGGGAATATGGACGAGCGCGAGGCAGTAGAGCTCGCGGCTGAGGCGCATATAAGCACCATAATCCCCATGCATTACGATATGTTTGAGCCAAACCTTGGCAGGCCAGATGCTCTAATATCTTACCTTCAGAGGTTTCATCCTGAGATAACCTGTGTATTCCTGGCAAGGTTCCAAAGGTTTAACTACTTCAAATCTCCACAAAAATTACCTGAGGTACAGTAGGCATGAACTCCATCGAGGATACACGACTGTTCCTGAGAAGTCTAAATTTGCCTCCAGGTGACCTTTACGATCTTCCTACTAGCACTAAGAGGTTCCCCGATGGAGCACAATATAGAATTGAGATTCCAAGCACAGAGGGTCCTACGTGTTTGCATGCAGTAATAGAGGAGGCTGAGCGTCTTGGAGTAACCATACATAGGGTATCTCAGGGTAGCGGGGTTCTAATGCTAACAGATGATGAGATAGATGAGATGGCTTCATTGGCTTCTGCCAAAGGTATGGAGGTGAGCCTATTTGCTAGGCCTAACGCGAGCTGGGATACTAGTGCCATGAGTCTTGCTAGCGCAGGTGGTGTAGTGTCTCCACGTGCGCGAGGTCAGGATCAGCTCATCTATTGTCTAGAGGATATCAAGAGGGCTGCAGACCATGGGATAAGGAGCGTCTTGTTAGCTGATGAAGGTGTGCTGTGGGTCGCAGCCAAAATGCGCTCTGGAGGAGAACTCCCAGCAGATATGCAGTTTAAGATGAGTGTGATGATGGCTTCAGCCAATCCAGCATCAATTCGTCTTATGCAGGATCTGGGAGCTGATACCTATAATATCCCCACAGACTTGACCCTTCCACAGATAGCAAGTATACGCGCAGCCGTGGATATACCACTTGATATATATGTGGAGGTACCTGATGATGTGGGAGGCTTTGTCAGGTTGTATGAGATTCCTGAGTTGATAAGGATCGCGTCTCCGGTTTATATCAAGCTGGGATTGAGAAATGCCCCAAATATATATCCCGTAGGCAAGCATCTGGAATCCGTAGCTGTTCTAATGAGCAGGGAAAGGGTGAGAAGAGCCAAGATAGCTGTAGATATAATACAGCGGTACTATCCAGATGCCGTGCAATCTGCTGCAGGAGCCAAGGGATTGGCGGTACCTGTCCCTAGAAGAAAACCCTAATATCTCCGCAAGAATTAGTCTCCAGCCCGACCAAGTATCGCTGACTCACCTACGCTACCCTATATAGCCTTCCCATCTGGTTTATGGGCAGAAAATCATTCCCTTATATCTGGGCAAAAGAATTGCTGACCTATTTACTCGGATAGATTTTAGTGCTATATTGCTGCGGACTTTTGATGCCGTAGTTTCTATATTTTCATAAGGAGGTGTAAGTGTGCGCAGTAAGATATCTATCCTAAGTATTTTCCTTATATTTGCATCCATTCTGTTCATTGCTTGTGGTGGACAAGGAGGTACTCCTACTGCCAGCACAGGAGGGACTTCTCAGTCTCCAAGTCCTTCTCCTGCAGCTTCGGCACAACCCACGCAATCTGCCAATCAAGGAAGTAGTGCTGGAGAGAACAAGCTTGAGATATTCAGCTGGTGGACTAACCCAGGAGAGGCTGATGGTTTGAAGGCTCTATTTGAGATCTTCAAAAAGCGTCGACCTGGTGTTGAGGTAATCAATGCTACGGTTGCTGGTGGTGCAGGTACCAACGCAAAGGCTGTGCTCGTTACACGTATGAGGGGTGGCGATCCTCCCGACAGCTTCCAGGTTCACGCAGGACAGGAACTAATAGGTACGTGGGTGGTTGCAGGCAAGATGGAGCCTATTACTGATCTCTTCAAGCAGGAGGGTTGGGACAAGGTAATGCCCAAGACCCTGCTAGATCAGATAACTTACAAAGGAGAGATATACTCCGTCCCAGTGAACATCCACAGGTCGAATATGTTGTGGTACAACATCGAGATATTCAAGAAGAATAACCTGCAACCTCCAAAGACCATTGACGATTTCTTCAAGGTGGCAGAGAAGCTCAAAGCTAAGGGTATTACTCCTCTTTCGGTAGGTGGCAAGGATAAGTTTGAAGTGCCACATCTCTTTGAGAGTGTGCTATTGGCCACATTCGGACCGGAGGATTATCCTAAACTTTTCAAGGATCCCAGCATGTGGGAGAACGATCCTCGCCTGGATAAGGCTATAGACACGCTCAACAAGATGTTGGACTATGCTAACGAGGATAGGGCTTCTTTGAGCTGGGCTGATGCCGCACAGCGTGTTATAGATGGTGAGGCTGCAATGACCATAATGGGTGACTGGGCTGAGGGATACTTTATCAACAAGGGAGCTAAACCTAATAAAGACTTTGGATGGGCTCCAGCTCCTGGTACCAGTGGTTCCTTCCTATGGCTAAGCGACAGCTTTGGTTTACCCAAGGGAGCTCCTCATAGAGAGAACGCCATAGAGTGGCTCAAGGTCTGTGGCTCCAAGGAAGGCCAGGATGCCTTCAATCCAAAGAAAGGGTCGATTCCAGCCCGTACAGATGCTGACAAGAGCAAGTATGATGTCTACCTGCGCTGGTCAATAGATGAGTTCAAGAGAGATAAGCTTGTTCCTAGCATAGTCCATGGAGCTGCAGCAAACGAGGCGTATATGACTGATTACGATAATGCCCTTAACCTGTTCTCTGCTAACAGAGATAAGGAAGAGTTGAAGGGAATGCTATTGGATGCTGCGAGTGAGCTACAGTCTCAGTAGTTGGTAGGTAGGGGCTGGGAGTTTATCCCAGCCCCCTTGTTCAGGAGGTGAGTATGGCAGAAGCTACTACTTCAGTCGTAGAGAAGTCTGCAGAGAGAGCCGCACCTAAGAAGTCGCTTCAGCTCAATGAGAAGCTGATTGGTATCCTGATGATTTCTCCGTCTGTTATCGCTATTGCAGTGTTTGTCTATGGCTTTATCGCCTGGACTGGTTGGGTGTCGCTCAGTAGATGGAGAGGTATCGTAGCTGATCTGAGTTATGCTGGCTTCGAGAACTATATAAATGTCTTCAAATCTTACAGGTTCCAAACGGATATCAGAAATACGATAGTTTTTACCCTGTTTTTCCTGTTAGGTTCGCTGGTAATAGGGCTTCTACTGGCCATGTTAGTTGACTCAAGGGTGAAAGGGGAGTCTTTCTTTCGTACGGTGTACTTGTTCCCTATGGCTCTATCTTTTGTTGTAACAGGTACTGCTTGGCAATGGCTCTTCTCTCCCGGTACTCCACAAGAGCCTCATGGCCTGAATCAGCTCTTCCACATGTTTGGCCTACATGTATACCAGAACTGGAGCACTACATCCTATGTGTGGCCAGGAGGCGGTTGGCGACCAGACTGGCTGAGAATACCTGTAGGCATTCCTGTGGCTATGATCCCTGTTATAGTGGCTGCCATATGGCAGATGTCCGGATTCACCATGGCTATGTATCTTGCAGGGCTAAGAGGTATTCCTGAGGATCTGAAAGAAGCCGCGAGAGTGGATGGGGCTAGTGAGTGGCAGATATTTAGAAAGATAACTCTTCCTCTGTTGCAGCCCATAACTCTGAGCGCGGTGATAGTCCTGGGGCATATATCTCTCAAGATCTTCGACCTCATAATCACGCAGACGGGTGGTGGTCCTGGTTTCGCCACGGATGTGCCTGGCATATACATGTACGAAACCACGTTCAAGAGCAACAAGTATGCTGAGGGTGCAGCTGTTGCAATAATTATGCTCTTACTGGTTTCGGTGCTGATCATTCCCTACTTGATATACAACATGCGATCGGAGACTGAGAGATGAGCACCAAGCCTATGCAGTTGCCAAGAATTAGATATTCGCGAATCATCATCTACCTGGTCATGATCGCATTTGCGATTTTCTACCTGTTGCCAGTGTATTTGATGCTTATCACCGGAATGAAAAGCTTTGAGGAAGTTAGCATAAGCCGTATGTGGGCTCTGCCATCTTCCCTTAGCTTTGATAGCTTTGCTGCCGCTTGGGAACGTCTTGATGTAAGCTTCCTAAACAGCATAAAGCTCGTTATACCTGCAACTGTCATCTCCAGCATCTTGGGCTCCATGAATGGCTATGTCCTTTCTAAGTGGAAATTCAGGGGAGTAGATGCTATATTTACGGCCATACTTTTCGGGATGTTTATTCCTTACCAGAGCATACTAATACCCTTGGTCCTAACACTTCAGAAGATAGGGCTTTATGGCTCCATCCCTGGATTGATACTTACCCATGTGGTGTATGGAATACCGATCACTACGCTAATATTTCGTAACTACTATGCGGGTATACCTGGAGAGCTGGTTGAGGCTGGCAAGGTGGATGGTGCGGGATTTTTCGGCATATATCGACATATCATATTCCCGCTATCCGTCACTGGCTTCGTAGTGGTGGCGATATGGCAGTTCACATCTATATGGAATGAGTTCCTGTTTGGGTTAATAATCACTAATTCTCCAGAGCAACGGCCTGTGACCGTAGCTTTGCAGAATATAGCAGGAAGTCAATATACGCTCTGGAACGTACAGATGGCAGGGGCTCTACTTGTAGCTATTCCTACTCTGGTGGTCTATGTACTTCTAGGACGTTACTTCCTGAGAGGTCTGCTATCAGGTGCCCTGAAGGGGTGATCCTTGGCAGCATGGTAAGCTCATAAAGAACAGGGTGCCTACTGTCCAGACCGTAAACCAGCAGGCTGCTATTAGGAAAAGCAGCCTGCTGTATCTTTGGCTGTAGAGCTGAGTTATAGATAGCAATGCTAAGGCTGGCAGTAAGTACCACGGGTACGCCGTGTAGAAGCATACGGGTAGTAGAAACATAAAGGTGGCCCATATTAGAACTTCTTTTCTATAGCCCCTTGCCCTTCCTAGAAGCAATTCAAAGCCTCTTCTAAGGCTCCAGTATACTAGCGCCAAGCTGGCTAGTGCCGAAGTGGCTGCTGCCCAAGGCAAGGCGAACTTTCTAAAGAGCATTATCGCTACTACGGCCAAGGGTATGAGTCCCGATGGACTAAACCTCTGTGACGATAGGAAGCCGAAGGTTTCAGCTCCATGCCAGAAAGGATAGTAAGTGATGAATGCTAATACAATAGCTACGGTTAGATACTTAGCTAGCTGGAATGCTTTACCGAATAATCTGGATTCTTCTTGTATGCGTGCCGCTACAAAGAACCCGAGTAGAGGAACTGTAGTGGGCTTTATCAAGGCGGATGCGCATAACGCCAAATACCCTGGTAGCTTCCTGTTACTAATCAGCAGTAACACTGTAAGCACCAGTAGTAGTGCTATGAAGGCATCTAGGTGGGCGTTTACCGCTGCTTCTACAAGCACTATTGGGTTCATTGCGTATAGCATGGCGGCCTTATGTGAAGGCTGTAGCGAAATCTTGCTTGATATCTTTTGAATTAGGAAGGCCGATAGGAGAACAGTGCTGCCACACAGGATCTTGAAGGTAAACGTCGAGGCAAAGGGGCCTGTACCAGATATGAACACTACAGCACCGCATATCACTGTCCAGATAGGCCCATATGGAAATGTAAGAAATTTCCAATCAGCGTAACCATATAGAGGGCTTGCTGGCAGAGCTGATGGTGGAGTTGCATAGGGGTTCATCTTGTAAATAGATGTCACTTCTCCGGAGATGGAGTAGTAGAACACATCTCTAGAGGTTACAGGTGGGGTTAGAACCGCTAGTAGCGTTATGGCAATTGCCAGTATCCAGTTCTCCCTGCTGTTCTCGTAACTGAGAGTTCTTATCTTAGCTATGTAGCTGCTCCACAGACACAGCATGATCAGTATGTGTGATATTCGGAACAGCATGGTCGTCATTGGGATGTAAGGAGTGTGTAGAACAGCCCTGTACATTTCGGATATTTGGGCAGCGGGGTGCCCTGACGGAGTATTAGAGTAGAGCAGTAGTAGGAAGAAGTATGTGGGGAGCAGCGTCCTGCTTAGGAGGGTAATTACGCTATCTCCCCCAAACCTAGAACTGATTCTAGGAAATCTAGATTCTCTTAGTAATTCACGACTTGTATCTACAAACATGCTGCTTTATGGTAGCAGTTTTAGCAGCTTTCATGCCCCTAGTTTGCAGGTAATCTCTCTGCCAGAGTCAGCCTTGCTACTCCTATACGCGTGTCAGCCATGCCATAGTAGATGTCGTATTGCCCATTGCCCCTATCATCGATACCTGTGGGGAATACTACGTGAGGTACGACTCCGCTTTTCTCTTCGTCCATTTGAGGTTCCAATATGGGGCGATCAGTTCTGAAAATTGTCTTTTCAGGATGTTCCTTGTCTAGGAATAATAATCCCGCACAGTACTTTCTGCCGGTTGTTGAATCCCCAGACTCTGAGACACCGTGATACACGTGCATCCAACCGAATTCGGTCATTACTGGTACAGTGCCTCCACCTATGCGCAGACTCTCCCATTCGTACTCAGGGTCAATTACTACCTTATGCTTACGTACTACTTGAAGTGCTTTGAGGTCTTTGCGAACTTCTTCCAGGGAGCAGAAGGAAACCCATATACTAGGTCTAGGATCCAAAATAGTCTTAGGTACATCCTCTTCGTCATATACTGGACGGTGAAGTACAGCTAAGGACTCTTTTCCATCAGGATCTAGTACTGGCAGAGGGAAGTAAGCTGCGTCTTTGTTGTGATAGTCATCAAAGTCGACTAGGTATACGGGGTCTGGGTCTGGTTCGAAGTTCAGTAACCCAAGCCTCTCCCAGTGAAAAAGATCCTCGCTTACAGCAATAGCTATTCTCGGCCCCCCTGGGCCCCAAGCTGTGTAAGCCATAACGAACATGTCTATGGCTTGTATATAAGTGACTCTTGGATCTTCGCATCCCCCAGTGTTTTCTTCGGGTCTGAGCTCATACCATTCTTTGGGCTCCAATGCGTATCCCAGCCTTTCGACTGAAGTTGGTAAACCATCATCGTCGAATATCACCCGTGCTATCCCCACGCGAGAGTAGTTTCCTCTTCCTACTACGCGCGGAAATAAGTACAACTCGCCATCCCTGCCTCGTACAGCAGCCGGATTGAGTACTCCTTCCACTTCCTCAGGGATGTTAGGGTCTGGAGACATGATAATGCCTAGTCTCTCAACCTTGAACAGTGTTTCTTCTTCCAACATGTGGAGCTCCAAAGCGAGATTTTATTTGGTGCCATCGAAATTATTGTACATTCTGCTGGGGATACTCCCAACGTGGGTTGCTTCTTCTATGAGCCTTGAAATTACTGCTTCACTTGGGGAAATGTGCGGACTAATATTAGCTTGATGCTCTCTAGGTCGACCGGGTGAGATATTAGGTTCCCCTGTATAAACCTGCAGCCCATGGATAATAAGATATCCTTTTGTAACTTTTCTTCTACACCTTCCGCGATTATTTCTAGGTCAAGGGAGCGGGCTAAGGATATGATTGTGTGAATTATTGCCCTGTGTTCATCATCATTAGGCAGCATTTTGACGAATGATTGATCTATCTTGATGAGGTCAATTGGCAATTTTCTGAGATAGCTTAGGCTTGAATACCCAGTACCGAAATCATCTATTGCTATCCTTATTCCTAGAGTCTTGATTTCTTTAAGCGCGTTCGTTATGCATTCTACCTCTTCTACCAGTGCGTTTTCGGTGATTTCTAACTGTACATCTTTTGGCTGTAAGTCATACTTGTGAAGCATAGATTCTAGATTGTTAGTGAAGTGAGGTTGCCTAAGTTGTTTTGCAGATACGTTTATACTTGTTATGAACTTAGCTCCAGTAGTTGCTTTCAAATATGCAGTCTGCTCACATGCTTTATTAAGCACTAATTCTCCTAGTGTGTTGATTAATCCAACTTTCTCAGCGATGGGGATAAACTTGTCGGGACTTAAGATTCCATTGGGAGAATTCCACCTGAGCAAAGCTTCTATCATTTCTACCTTGCCTGTGGCAGCGTCCACTATGGGCTGATAATGCACTATGAACTGGTCGTTTTGTATGGCCGTTCTCAAGTTGCGCTCTAGTTCCAGTATCTCTGAGGCTTCCTGTTCCATGGATTGATCAAAGATGACATAAGTGCCTCTTCCCAGCGACTTTGACTTGTACAAAGCGATATCAGCTTTTCTTAATAGTGATGAGGCAGAATCTTCTGAAGAGGAGCATAGTGCTATCCCTATGCTGGTGGATGTATATATACGTTCCCCAGCTATATCAAATGGCTGACTGATGGATTCGATGATCCGCTTAGCTATTGATACGACATAGTCGATGCTCTTCACCTTTGTAACCACTACAGTGAATTCATCCCCTCCAAATCGCGCTGCAAAGTCGGTTGGGCGTAGGTTAGCACTGAGCCTGCGGGCGACTGCAACTAACAGAGAATCCCCTGCTTGGTGTCCCAGATTGTCATTTACTGCTTTAAAGTTATCTAGGTCCAGAAACAAGACGGCAATGCTGCGGCTTCTGTTGGAGGCAAGGAGCTTCTCGAGTTGCTGCCCTAGCATTACCCTGTTTGGAAGTCCAGTTAAGGGATCATGGAGAGCTTGCCTGAGTAAACTCTCTTCGTTTACCTTCTGCTCAGTCACATCCTGAACTGTACCTGTAAGTAGCAGGCGTGAATCAGCCCCTTTTACTATTTGAGCTTTACTGTGTACTACTCTGATGCTGTTGTCGGGAAGTAATATTCTGTAAGAAACGTCGTATGTGCTTAAAGCCTTTATAGTGTCCCTATAGGCACTATCGACACGAGCCCTGTCATCCGGATGTACTATGCTAAGTAGATACTCATAACTTGGCTCCAGGGATCCGGGTTTGAGTCCATAAATCTTGAAGGTCTGATCGGACCATACCTCTTGACCCGTAGATGTATCTCTTTCCCATAGGCCTAGGTTCGCGACTCTTTCTGCTATCTCTATCTTTGCGCGCTCGATTTCTAGCTGAACTCTTAGAGATTCTGTTAGCGAGACATCCTGTATTAGCAGCAATATAAGATTGGAAGACAGCCTGCTGGAGTAAGCTCTAACCCTAATCCAGCCATCTCCGGCCCTACGTAGTTTTACGTCAGCCTGTGAGACCTCATGAGCTTGATTCTGCTGAAGTATTAGCTCCTTAGCGGTTTCTTGATCCTCCCTGTGGATTAGCTCTAATAAACTTGCCCCTATTAAGGCTTTGGGGACGAAGTTGATCAAGTTTTGTAACGACTTACTAGCGTAAGATATGCTGAGGTTCTGATCTATTATCAACATGGGTATATTTGCTGCATCTAGACATGCTTCTAAGTGAGTTAAGGCAGTTGCTGATACCAGCTTTGAGCTCTCTTTATCCGAGGTCCTAGTTCTCTTGCTTGCTGATATACCTAATATTGTGGCTATTCCTAATACTGTCAGCAGGATTATAATCAGGACTTCATTCTGTAACATTTTGTTTTTGTATACCTGGATTTATGGCTAATTATGCACCAAATAGTCAATAAGGTCTAATAATTATTATTGCCGCGAAGATACAATTACAGCTCTGGAATGTAAGAGAATACTCCAGAGCTGTAAAGTACTGAGTGCTACTTAGTAATTTTATGATAGGAAGCGAGGTATAACTTCCCTACCAAAGAGTTCCATGCTTCTGGTGCTTGGAAAATCTGCAAATCTTAGCTGAAAGTGCTGCACTCCAGATGATATGCGTGCTTCCACCTGCCTAGCCACTTCATCGGGAGTACCAAAGATCGCACTGTCTTCGCTGTAGAAGGGGCTGCTTCTGGCTATTCTCTCTGCCTGGCTCGAGCTGTCTGCTACAGCCACACAGGAGCTTGACCAGCTCTTCACTATACTGTCGTAACTCCTTCCAACATCCTCACAGTGTCTTCGCAGCACCTCGAGTTTATGCCTGAAGGTTTCTATACTTCCTCCAGATAGGTTCCACCAGTCTGCGTACTGAGCAGCTACTCTCATAGTAAGTTTCTCTCCAGCTCCACCTACCATAATCGGTGGCAGCGGGTCAGGCTTAGGGTTGACCGTAGCCTCATGTATTCTGTAATGTTTGCCCTCAAAAGTTGCATTAGATTGCGTCCACAATAGCTTGGCAATCTGTATAGCTTCCGCCATTTGGGTTATCCTGACTGATGGTTTAGGAAAAGGAAAATTGTATTCAATGTATTCCTTCTCTTTCCAGCCCGCTCCTATGCCGAATATGTATTTTCCTGGATTGAGTGCACAGAGTTGTGCGAAGGCTTTAGCTAGCGCCGCTGGATTTCTGTAAGATTGACAGAATACGGTGGATCCCCACTTGATCTGAGGGTATAACGCTGAGTAATAGGAGATCGTAGTAAGACATTCTATAGTGGGCGTATCTTCTTCCTGCCAATCAGGCCAGGGGATAAAATGGTCTGCAACCCAGGCACTGTCGTAGTTGTAGCTGACCAGTACATCTAGGTTTTCACGTATCTGCCGAGTGAAATCAGAGAAGCTACTACCATCTGTAGGAAAATCTGGGAATCTCCATCCGAACCCTATAACATTCAAGTCGCTCACTCCTGCTTTTATTCGTCAAGCAAATTGTGTAGAAACTTAATCTTCTCTAGAGTCTGATAATTGCCTCCACCTTCGTGGTGGTTGTATGTATAGACCCTGATCTCTTTAGGGCCAGCATAATGGTTATAAGCAGCAAATACAGTGGACGGTGGACAGACCTCATCCATTAGGCCAACCGAGAACAGTGCAGGACATTTTGCTCTTGCTGCAAAGTTGACTCCATCGAAGTAAGAGAGTGTACTAAATACCTGATCGACTTTGTCTCTGTGTACTGCGCAGTACTTTGAGATCTCTATGTAGGGTGCTGAGTCCGTGATCTCAGTAGCTCTTCGATAGTGGCATAGGAATGGAACATCAGGCATTGCAGCAAACACGTCTGGCACTAGCCCCGCAACCGCGAGCGTTATACCTCCGCCCTGGCTTCCGCCTGTGACTATGATCTTATCTGAGTCTACGTCTGGGTATTGCTTTGCGGCCTCTACTGCTCTGACAGCGTCGGTGAATACTCTACGGTAGTAGTATGTTGTAGGGCTAAGGATTCCTCTTGTCATAAATCCTGGAAACTGGGGATCAATAGCAGCGTCTGGATCGTCTGGAGTATCACCCTTCAGGAAACTGCTGCCTTGCCCTCTGGTGTCCATTACTAGATGGATATACCCTGCGCTGCTCCACGTTAGCCAGTCTATAGGGAATCCTCGTCCTCCACCATAACCTATAAATTCCACAACACACGGGATTTTTCCAGTTTGCCCTTTGGGCTTTAGCAGCCACCCTTTGATATCCTGACCACCATAACCTTTGAAAGTGACATCATAAGTCTCTACGTTGCGCAGACCAAAATCTATAGGCTCAAACCTGGCGTTGATGGGAATAGCTCTGGCCTCTTGGAGGGTGTTATTCCAAAAATTGTCAAAGTCTGAAGGTTCTTGTCGTGGTGGTAAGTATTTCTGTAGCTCATCTAGTGACAGATCAAAGAAGGGCATGCCCAACTCCTCCATAATAAGGTTATGACAGCATCTACTGTCAGCAGGTTATCAGAAAGTATGGATGGACTGCTAGAGAGATTTACGGATGGTAGTTCTTGCGATGCTTCTCTAGTTCCTCTAGGGTTGCAAACTTCTTATTGCAGGTAGGGCAGGGATAGTCTGGACTAGAGACCTCATGAGCTTGTCGTCCGTGCTCTTCGAGTTCTTCGAGTGTGCGGAACATGGAGTGACAGACGTCGCATTTATACTTATGGTCCTGCTGCATGCTTAGCTCTCCTTACCGGTATCGTATCTGTGGCCCTCAATGCATACTACTCCTTCGGACCCAACGATCGCATCATGTACGATGCCTGGGGGTAGATCGAGTCTATCACCTGGATGCATCTCGATCTTGGTTTGTGTTTCTGGAAAACCAAATGTTATGGAACCTTTAGCCACATACAATACCTTGTGGTAAGAATGAGAGTGCGGAGCATATACGTCGCCAGGAGAATTCGACCAAGTATAAAATGGGAGGTTTTCCCTTCTCATAATCTGTTGTATCTGCTCGTCTGTTGGAGGAGTATCGCCTGGCCACTTAGTGACTTTGGGGTTGCTGTTCATGAGACACCTCCTGTTGACTGTCACATTGTACCTGCCATGTCCTCTTCTGACTGGCTTTGTTGTGACTGTTGATCGCCCTGGCTTTGTATGAAGCTTATTCTGCCTTTAGGTTCTATTATGGCCCACGCCACGTTGGATATGTTAGCTATACCGGCTAGCCTCATCTCGGACTCTACCTCTGATCGCGTCACCCTGGCATTTCGCATGTTAGGTTCTATATATCGACCGTCTCTGACTATAACTATAGGCTTACCATCAAAGAATCGCTCGAACCTTCTAGATAGATATGTTGCCCAGGAGATGCTTGCTGCCCAAAAGCCGAATGTCGTAATGGCTATAAGCGCCCCGGTTAGTGAGAAATCGTTGTGAGTTATGCCCTGCTGTATAAGATCTCCCATCACGACCAGCACTATAAGTTCAAAGGGAGTCATCTGTGCAAGCTCTCTTTTCCCAAGTAGCCTTATGAGAATATAAAGTCCCCAGAATATAACTGTTGCTCTAATGACTATGTCCATCTTACGGCCACACCATTATGGAGTAGTCAACTCTGTTGATTTCTGCACCGTTGCTAAGCAATCTGATAGTGCCATGGTTTTGCCCCCTCAAGCTGGGGTTTATTTGCAAGTCTACTTTTACTAGGAACTCTTTATTACTGCTGAGGTTGCCGAACAAAAATCTAAAGTCGCCATTTTCGGAGGACTCCTCCTGTGGAGCTGGAGACATTGTGTTTATGGTCATATCCTTCCATAAATCCGTAGATACACTTAGCACAGTGTTCTTCAAGTCTGTTCTTGGAGTTATGTGTATCCTCATCTCAAAGATCTCTCCTGTGCGTATGAATCTTGGACCTTCGACCTCCAGCACTGAGGTGTTGTTTTGAGACGTCGCGCTGTGGCGCATAGGGCCTAGTATTCCAGATAAGCTCACTATCATGATCAATGAGAGTATGATCAACGGGGTCGGATTAGCGCGACTATGTATACCTCTGCGCTCTTCCCAATGAGACAGCTCTATACCATCAGGCGGAGAACTCATAGACGCTGAATATCCTTTTTGATAGATCATAGTCTCTGCCTGTCCAGTTTGCATCATGTAGAAGTTGTGGGATGTGAAGTTTAGACTTTTAGTCCTCAAAAAGAGTAAAACTTGTACAATAAGCCTGTACCTCAAATTTTCTAAGATCTTCGGAGGCTGCATATGAGCGACGCATCGACTGGATTTGATCCTAGGCACAAAAGCAGAACCATAGTTGAGGGGCGTGAGAGGGCAGGAGCCAGATCCATGCTACGGGCCATAGGATGGACCGACGAGGATTTCCATAAGCCCGTTATAGGAGTAGCACACTGCTGGATAGAGACAATGCCTTGTAACTATGGTCATAGAGAGCTCGCAGAACATGTCAAGCGAGGGATTAGAGATGCCGGAGCTGTGCCTGTAGAGGTAAACACCGTCGCTATAAGCGATGGTATCACTATGGGCACCGAAGGTATGAAGGCCTCCTTGATAAGCCGTGAGGTAATTGCCGACTCCATAGAACTGGTGGGTCGAGGGCATATGTTTGATGCCATAGTCATCCTTGTGGCTTGCGATAAAACAATCCCAGCCGGAGCTATGGCCCTAGCGAGGTTGGATATACCGGGTTTTCTTATTTATACAGGTACTATCTATCCAGGCAAATACAAGGGTAGAGATGTGAACATCCAGGATGTTTATGAGGCCATAGGTGCGGCGGCAGCTGGCAAGATTACGGATGAAGAACTTACCGAGCTTGAAAAGGTAGCTTGCCCAGGTATTGGTGCCTGTGGAGGGCAATACACTGCCAATACTATGGCTACAGTTATAGAAGCCCTGGGCATAGCCCCTGTTGGGTCTGGATCTACTCCTCAACCTCATCCGGATAAGAAGAGGATTTGCTACGAAGCAGGTAAATTGGTGGTTGATCAACTCAAGAGAGGACTAAAGCCGAGCGATATACTCACCAGGCAAGCTTTCCTTAACGGCATCGCTGCTGCTACTGGAACTGGGGGGTCTACCAATGCAGTACTACACCTGTTGGCTATAGCGCGAGAGGCAGGAGTAGAGTTGACTATAGATGACTTCAATGAGATAAGTGAGAATACTCCAGTTATCACTGACTTGAGGCCATCTGGTAAGTACACAGCGGTCGATGTCTATGAAGCTGGTGGTATAGAGTTGATACTGAAGAGGCTTATCGAAGGCGGTAAGATAGATGGTAGTCAGCTAACACCCACAGGCAGAACACTTGCCGAGGAAGTCGCAAACGTTCAGGAGAAGAAACCTGGCCAGCAAGTTATATTGAGCCTCGATAATCCTAAGAGTCCAGTGGGCGGGCTAGTGATACTCAAGGGCAATCTCGCACCTGAAGGCGCAGTGGTAAAGATAGCTGCGAGTGGTAGGACATATCATAAGGGCCCAGCGAGAGTATTCGACTGTGAAGAAGATGCCATGGAGGCAGTAATCAACAAGCAGATAAACCCTGGAGATGTTGTAGTGATTAGATATGAAGGGCCAAAAGGTGGTCCTGGGATGAGGGAGATGCTAGGTGTCACTAGCGCGATAGTAGGTGAAGGTCTTGGAGATTCGGTAGCACTCCTTACTGATGGAAGGTTTAGTGGGGCTACTCGTGGACTGATGGTGGGACACGTTTCTCCTGAGGCTGCAGTAGGTGGTCCTATAGCTGCCCTACGAGAGGGAGATATAGTAACCATAGACCTTGATAATAAGAAACTGGAGGTAGACCTACCTCAAGAGGTGATCACGGCCAGAATGCAGGAGTGGAAAGCTCCTGCCCCTCGTTACACATCTGGTGTGTTTGCCAAGTATGCGGCTCTAGTATCTTCAGCCTCAGAGGGTGCTGTAACCAAAGCCTTTCTCTAGACTCCTCACATAATGAGGCAGGGGAGATATATCTCCCCTGCCTCATGTTCGGACTAGGTTTAGTTATAAATTCAAGGTTAGCTCAATATAGTAACAGGCTTGAACTCGGGTCTTCTTGCCTCGTAAGCATCTATATCAGCTACATGCTGCAGAGTTAGTCCTATATCATCCAGCCCGTTGAGAAGTCTATGCTTGACGAATGGATCTATATTGAAGTTGGCCCTCAGGGTTCCAACCTCGACGGTCTGAGCCTCCAGGTCTACCTTGCCAGTTATTCCTGGATTATCTAGGGCAAGTTTTATAATCTCCCTGACCTGATCTTCAGGAAGCTCTACGCATAGCAGACCAATCTTGGTGCAGTTGTTTCGGAATATATCCGCGAAGCTTGGAGCTATAATCACATCAAACCCCATATCCTGTAGTCCCCAGGGAGCATGTTCCCTGGATGAACCGCATCCAAAGTTCGGTCCAGTGGCTAATATCTTAGCGTTCTGGTACTCTGGTCGATTCAGAATAAAGTCAGGCTCTTTTCTCCAGTCATAGAATGTGAATGGACCGAAGCCTGTACGCTCGATTCTCTTCAGGAACTGCTTAGGCATTATTTGGTCGGTATCTATGTTAGGTCTGTCGAGGGGTGCTACTATGCCCTCTACTTTGTTGATAGCTTTCATTGGTTATTTAACCTCCCATTCGCGCACATCAACCAGGTGGCCGGCAACAGCTGCAGCTGCAGCCATAATCGGGGACATAAGGTGGGTTCTACCACCCGGTCCCTGTCTTCCCTCGAAGTTTCGGTTGGATGTGGATGCGCTTCTCTTGCCAGGCTCCAGTATATCTGGGTTCATACCAAGACACATTGAGCATCCAGAATCTCTCCACTCGAACCCAGCTTCTTTGAATATCTTGTCAAGTCCTTCTCTTTCAGCTTGAGCCTTGACTTGCATGGAGCCGGGTACAACCATTGCACGCACGCCTTTGGCCACCTTGCGTCCATGAAGGATCTTAGCTGCAGCCCTTAGATCTTCTATACGTGCATTGGTACAAGAGCCTATGAAGACAGTATCTATCTTGATCTCTGTCATGGGGGTGCCAGGCTCAAGCCCCATGTACTTAAGTGCCCGCTCCATAGCTTCCCTCTCTGCAGGCGTCTTAGCTTCGCTGGGGTCGGGTACTCTCCCAGTGATCTTCACCGACTGTCCTGGGTTTGTACCCCATGTCACGTACGGCTCAAGCTGGCTTGCATCCAGCTTCACCACTTTATCGAACTGGGCTCCCTCATCCGTAGGCAGGGATTGCCAATACTCGAGCGCCTTCTCCCATGCTTTGCCTTTGGGGGCATGGGGTCTNCCTTCAATGTATTTGAAAGTGGTATCATCAGGCGCTATCATTCCTGCTCTCGCACCGGCCTCTATGGACATGTTGCATATGGTCATTCTCTGTTCCATCGAGAGTGAGCGGATGGTATCGCCTCTATACTCGATTATGTGGCCATTACCACCATCTACGCCGATTTTCTCGATGATGCCAAGGATAATATCCTTAGCAGTAACACCTATAGGCAGCTCTCCGTTTACTTCTATAGCCATCATCTTAGGTTTTCGCTGCCAGAGACATTGTGTAGCCAGTACGTGTTCAACTTCGCTGGTCCCGATTCCAAAAGCTAGTGCGCCAAAAGCTCCGTGTGTGGAAGTGTGGCTATCTCCACAAACTATAGTCATTCCAGGCTGTGTCAGTCCCTGTTCAGGACCTATGACGTGGACTATGCCTTGTCTGGGGTCTCCCATCCCAAATAATCTGATTCCAAAATCTGCACAGTTTTTCTTCAGAGCCTCTACCTGAGCTCTAGAAATAGGATCTGTTATTCCAAACTGAAGGCCGGTCGTAGGTACATTATGGTCCATCGTAGCCAGAGTTAGATCTGGCCTACGGACTTTACGCCCTGCGAGCCTTAGCCCTTCGAATGCCTGAGGAGATGTAACTTCATGCACGAGATGCAGATCAATATAAAGCAGGTCAGGCTCTCCTGGTGATCTACGTACTACGTGATCTTCCCAAACCTTCTCTGCAAGTGTCCTTGGTGCCATAGCGTCCCCCGATTCCAGAAGATGATTTTGATTATCTTAGCCTACGCTTGCTGATTGATCGGAGTGGATACTCCAAGCTATCAGCAAGCGCCAACCAGCTAGCTTCAATAATGTTGGTTGAAGAACCAACGGTATTCCAAGTGCTCTTACCGTCAGTGGACTGGATCCATACGCGTACTGTAGCAGCAGTTCCAGATTCGTTATCCAATACTCGTACCTTATAGTCCGTAAGGTGTACTGGATCAAGTTCTGGATAGAATGGCGCAAGTGCCTTACGCATAGCCCTGTCCAAGGCATTTACAGGGCCGTCCCCATCTGCCGCTGTGTGCATCACTTCGTTACCTACCTTGATCTTCACAGTTGCCTCGGACAGAAACTCGCCGCCATTACGGCTCTCAGATACGACCATGAAATCCAGTAGCCTAAATGGTGGTTCATAGTCTGGCTGCGCTCGAAGAACCAGCAGCTCGAATGAGGCTTCAGCATCTTCGAATTGAAAACCCTCTTTTTCAAGCCTTTTTACCTCTTCGAGCACCTGTCTTACCTGTTCCGAAGAGGTATGCGCCTCCAGTCCGAACTGAGCCATCTTCATGAGTACGTTGGATCTACCACCCAGCTCGGATATAGTTACTCGCCTGGTGTTTCCGACTAGCTCAGGTGGTAGGTGTTCGTAAGTCTCAGCCGATTTGGCTACAGCGTTGACATGCAGCCCAGCTTTATGTGTAAAGGCTTTTGCCCCAACATAGGGTAGTCTTTCGTCATGAGCCATGTTGGCTACTTCAGCGAAGTACCTTGAGACAGACGTAAGCTCCTTTACCTTTTCTCGGCCAATAGTGTGGTAACCATATTTCAGTTCCAGATTGGCTATTATCGAGCAGAGATTAGCATTGCCTATACGCTCACCATAGCCATTTATAGTCCCTTGGACCTGGGTAGCGCCTTTTTGCACGGCTATCAAGGTGTTGGCTACTGCCAATTCAGAGTCGTTGTGGGTGTGTATGCCGACGTCAAAGGGCCTTGTCGCTGCTATTGCTCTCGTCTCTTCTACGACCTTCTCAACGGCCTGCGCTATCTCCTCGGGCATTCTACCCCCGTTGGTATCGCACAGCACTACAGCATCCGCCCCAGCCTCTATAGCCGCGTGTATACATCGCATAGCGTAGTCGGGATTATTCTTGTATCCGTCAAAGAAGTGCTCTGCATCAAAGAATACTTCCTTGCCGTAGGACTTACAGAATGCTATGGAATCTTTGATCATAGCCAGGTTCTCTTCTAACGAGCAACCTANCACCACGTGCACCTGCATGTCCCAACTCTTGCCTACCAGAGTTATAACTGGGGTGCAAGCTTCGATCAGCATCCTCAGGTTCAGGTCTTCCTCAACGGATGCGTATGCTCTTCGCGTTGAGCCGAAAGCTGCCAGCTTAGCATTCTTGAGAGGAATGTTCTTCATCCTCTCAAAGTACTCGGCATCCTTAGGATTGGAACCTGGCCAGCCCCCCTCAATGTAATGAACTCCAAGCTCGTCGAGGCGCCTTGTCAACTTCAGCTTGTCCTCGACAGAGAAGGAAATCCCCTCCATTTGAGAGCCATCTCTTAAAGTAGTGTCATAGATCTTTATCTGTCTCAATTCTGGATCTCCTTCAAAGAGGCTTATACTCCCGTAGTAGACTTGGAGTTCTCGTAGATGTAGTTGATTATTACGTCGGTCATCTCTCGGGTTGAGAGTGCTTTGCCATCACGTACGATGTCTGCTGTTGCCTTGCCTTCCGACAATGCCTTGGATACAGCCTGTTCTATAGATGAGGCCTCATTTTCAAGACCAAACGAGTATCTGAGCATTAGGGCAGCGCTGAGAATGGTAGCTGTCGGATTGGCTATGCCTTTCCCAGCTATGTCTGGAGCGGAGCCGTGGATAGGTTCGTAGACGCCCTGGGCGTATCCCATTTTCCTTGACTCTTGCTCCCAAGCTTGCAGATGGCAGCAGCCCTATAGAGCCAGTAAGCATGGCAGCCTCGTCCGTAAGGATGTCGCCAAACATATTCTCGGTTACTATTACATCGAAGCTCTTGGGAGCTCGCATTATATGCATAGTCATTGCATCTACTAGTATGTGCTCCATCTCTATCTCTGGGTATTCCTGGGCTACCTCACTGGCTACTTCTCGCCACAACCTGGAACTGGATAGTACGTTTGCTTTGTCGACGCTGGTAACCTTCTTACGTCTGCTCATGGCTATGTCGCATGCTGTACGTACGACGCGCCGTATTTCCTCTTCGCTGTAGTAGAGGGTATCCACAGCATGTCTCTGGCCGTTTTCCTCCCATCTTTTGGATGGCTGGCCAAAGTATATGCCGCCGGTTAGCTCTCTGACGACGACTAAGTCTACCCCCTTTACCAGCTCGGGCTTGAGTGGAGAAGCGTCGAGCATAGAGTCAGTGACTTTTACTGGGCGCAGGTTGGCGAACAGTTCCAAGCCTTTTCTAAGCCAGAGTAATGCCTGCTCGGGCCTAACCTCTGCTTTAGGGTTATCCCACTTAGGGCCACCGTTTGCCCCAAACAATACTGCATCTGCCTGCTTGCACTTCTCTAGATCTTCGTCTCTTAACGGTGTGCCATACGCGTCTATGGCTGCGCCACCTACGAGCATCTCCTCAAACTGGAAACTATGCCCATATATATCAGCTATGGTCTTAAGAACTCTGACAGCTTCGGGCACGACTTCTTGTCCTATTCCGTCTCCTGGCAGAACTGCTATGTTATAAGCTTTGCTCAACTTTCAACTCCGATTTGCATTTATGTTTTGATCTAGATTAGCAAATAGGGAAAGTGTAGGTTTTAGTAAACTGGCGTGACCCAGTGCATATACTTGTCATTGTCTCCCCGGGCAGCGGCAAAGTAACGCTTTTGAATCTCCAAGGTGAATTTACCTGGAGTGCCATTACCTATAGCTCTGTCATCTATACGTGTAACAGGCGATACCTGTACTCCTGTGCCGCAGAAGAAGACTTCGTCTGCCTGATAAAGTTCTGACCGATCGATCGGTCTCTCAATTACTCTCAACCCCAGATCTTCTTCTGCGCTGACCAGCTCAATAATGGCGGCACGCGTTATGCCCTCCAGTATGTCTTCAGTGACTGCCGGAGTTATAAGCTCCTTACCTCTAATGATAAAGAGGTTACAAGAGCTGCCTTCAGACACGTTACCATCTTTAGTAAGGAATATGGCTTCATCGAAGCCAGCTTGCAAAGCATCATCTACGGCCAGTGCGCTGTTTACATAAGCGCCACATATCTTGCCTCTAGCCGGTATGGCATTATCATTGATTCTCTGCCACGAAGAGATACTGACGTTTAGCCCGGACGATATATCTACGTAGTTCCCCATAGGGAAGGTGTATATAGTTACTTCGTCTTCCAGCCCACTGAGCATAAGCTTGATGGTGGGCGTAGCCTTGAAGGCTAGAGGTCGGATATATACATCCTGCTTGTATTGGTTCTTGCGTAAAACTTCGAGTGTGATATTGCAAAGATCTTCCACTGTTTGGTTTAGCTTAATTTTGATGAGGCCACAGTTACGGAGGAATCTCTGGTAGTGCTCCCTCATCTTGAGCACATACATCTGCTGCTGGTCGTTATTCCAGTAGGCTCTTATCCCTTCAAAGCATGCTGTGCCATAGTTTAAGGCATGGGTAGCTACGCTCACCTTGGCGTCAGCCAAAGGCATGATCTCCCCTTTGAAATAGCACCAGTTCGTCTCAAGGTCGGTAGGTATTGGTTTAGGTTTTTGTTCTGCTTTGACCGTCAACTCTTTGTCCTCCAGGTGGTCAAACCTAAGTTATGCTAACTTCTTGCCTGCTGGCTCTAACGCTCTTTATAAGATTTACTAGATCATCATCTGTTATATGCTTGCGCTCGTCTGTTAGGCGCTTGAACTGGTTGTAAGCGATATCCAGCTCCTCTTGGCTCAGTTGTATACCCATTTCCGATAGCCTGGATGCAAAGCCATGCCTACCGGAATGCTTACCCAAAACGATCTTGCTGTTTTGCCAACCGACTGATTCTGGTGTCATGATTTCGTATGTCAGCGGGTTTTTGAGCACGCCATCCTGGTGTATACCTGCCTCATGAGCGAAGGCGTTGGCTCCCACTATAGCCTTGTTGGGCTGCACTACCATGCCGGTTAGCTGACTGACAAGCTTGCTAGTAGGTACTAGCTCACGAGTATTGATACGAGTTTTCCTGTTGTTGAAGGCTGCCGGCTTCGTTGCCAGCGCCATCACCACCTCCTCAAGAGAGGTATTACCTGCTCTCTCTCCGATGCCATTTATAGTCACTTCTACTTGTCCAACACCTTCGCGAATAGCTGCCAAGGTGTTCGCGGTAGCCAGACCCAGGTCATCGTGGCAGTGGACGCTTACGACGGCTTTGTGGATATTGGGAACTCTTTCGTAGAGGGTACGAATCAGTGCCGAGAACTCGTTTGGCTCAGCGTAACCTACGGTATCGGGCACATTTATTACTGTAGCACCCGCGTTGATAGCAACTTCGTACACCTTGCAGAGGTAGTCAGGATCTGTTCTGGAGGCATCTTCAGCTGAGAACTCGACCTCTTCTGTGAACTGCTTAGCGTATCTTACCGCTTGTTCGGCTGCTTCGAGCACCTCATCTCTTGTCTTGCGCAGCTTATAGTGAATGTGTAGGTCAGAGGTGGATATAAATGTATGGATCATCGGCTGCTCTGCTCCCTTTACAGCCTCCCAAGCGGCGTCTATATCCGCCTTGTTAGCTCTGGCCAGGGCTGCTACTACTACACCTTTGACTGTGTTGGCTACCTGGCGTACGGCCTCGAGGTCTCCGGGAGAGGATATGGGAAAGCCAGCTTCTATGATATCCACCCCAAGTCTGACAAGCTGCTCAGCTATAAGCACTTTCTCATGAGCGCTAAGGTTTACTCCTGGCGACTGTTCCCCATCTCTCAATGTTGTGTCGAAGATTCTTACTATCTCGCTCACTTGTGCCTCCTATTCGTAACACCATGCAATAGCTTGCGTGCACTCAGCTTCCTGATCCTGATCCTCTTCCTGCTGTTGGGTCTCCGTTGATGAGGCCCAGATCATGCTTGCGAATTCCTGTGCGTCCTGCCACATATAGCTGTACTGTGTCATTTTCCTGCCTCCTGGGGCCGGTACTACATTTGTTGCTACCTGTTAGCTGGTGGTGGTTGTGTCCAGCTCATCATTGCCCTAAGCTTCTGCCCTACTTGCTCGATGAGGTGGTTCCTGTCCTGATCTCTCATCTTCTCGAACTCAGGTCTACCCTTCTCGTTCTCCTCTATCCATCTTCGTGCGAAGCTTCCGTCCTGAATCTCCTTTAGGATCTGCTTCATGTTTTCTCTGACATGCTCATCGATTATTCTGGGCCCTGCTACGTAGTCCCCGTACTCAGCGGTATCACTTATGCTGTATCGCATGTAACTGAGCCCTCCCTGATAGATCAGGTCTACGATGAGCTTCATCTCATTCAGACACTCGAAGTAAGCTATTTCGGGTTGATAGCCTGCTTCTACTAGAGTCTCAAATCCGGCCTTGATCAGTGCGCTAACACCACCACAGAGCACTGTTTGCTCACCAAACAGGTCAGTTTCAGTCTCTTCTTTAAATGTGGTCTTTAGCACCCCTGCCCTGGTACATCCTAGTCCTTTGGCATATGCTAAGCCTGTCTGTTCGGCTTGGCCACTAGCATCCTGATATACAGCCAGCAGTGCTGGTACCCCTATTCCCTGAGTGAACAGGTTACGCATAATGTGGCCGGGGCTCTTTGGGGCTACCATGACTACATCAACTTCTGCGGGAGGTTTCACCTGTCCGTAATGGATACTGAAACCATGCGCAAACATCAGCGTCTTTCCAGCTCTCATTGCTGGCGCTATGGATTCCTCATACACTTTCTTGTGTATAGTGTCAGGGATGAGCATCATGATAATATCCGCAGCTTCTGCTGCCTCTGCTACGGATCTAACTTCCAAACCGTCGTTCCGAGCCTTTTCTGCGCTCTTGCTACCTTCATGTAGTCCTACTATTACATTGCAGCCGGAATCATGCAGGTTTAGAGCATGCGCATGCCCTTGACTGCCATAGCCAATGATCGCTATGAGCTTATCCTTGATAACGTTTATGTCAGCATCTGCATCGTAGTAAACTTGTGCCATAAATCTCCCTCTATCGAAATTTTTAGGCGCTGATGGCGCTTCTCTCAGCCGAAGATGTATCTGCCATGTCTCTTGCCATTGCTACTCTGCCAGTCCTCACCATTTCAGTTATTCCAAATGGCTCGAGTAGCCTTACCAAGGAGTCTACCTTGGATTCCGAGCCTGTCATCTCCAGGGTTATAGAATGATGAGAGATATCTATAACTTTGGCTCCGAAGAGCTTTGCGAGCTCGGTAACCTCTGTTCGCTTGGTTCCATCTACCGCGACCCTTATCAGGGCTAGCTCTCGCAGGAGTGGAGCCCCTTCGCTTATGTCTTTGACTTCGATGACTTCTATGAGTTTGGATAGCTGCTTTACTACCTGATCCACTTCGGAGGCATCTCCGTTGACTACTATAGTCATGCGGCTAACGCCTGGCTTTTCCGAGTGGCCTACTGCCAAGCTCTCGATGTTGAAGTTTCTCCTGCGGAAGAGTCCAGATATACGAGTTAGGACTCCAGGATGATCTTGTACCAGCGCTACGAGTGTTCTCCCTTGAGTACTCATTCATTTGCCTCCGGGTCCAGGATCATGGTCTTGACCGATCCCCCTGAAGGGACCATTGGATAGACGTTAGCTTCCTGCTCTATCTCAAAGTCCAGGATCACGCAGCCGGGTTGACTCATGGCCCACTCGACTGCTGCTTCTACATCCTCCTTGCGAGTGACCCTGCGTCCTTTAGCGCCATAGGCCGTGGCTATCAGGGAATAATCGGGTGATGATATCCTGGTCTCGGAGTAATTCCTGTTATGGAAGAACTCTTGCCATTGCCTTACCATTCCTAGATAGCCATTGTTTATGATGGCCACCTTTATATCCAGGTTTTCTTGGACAATAGTACCCAGCTCTTGGATATTCATCTGGATACCACCATCGCCAGCCACCACCCATACCGGATCTTCTGGGCATCCTGCTTTCACGCCCATGGCAGCCGGAAGCGCATAGCCCATAGTTCCCAATCCGCCCGAAGATATGTGGCTGTTGGGCTTTTCCCAACCATAGAAGCGAGCCGCCCACATCTGATGTTGCCCCACGTCAGTTACGATACGAGCTTCGCCATTGGTGGCCTTCTTGATCGCCTTCAGGACATCATAAGGGCTGATCTTGGTGGTCTTCATAACAGAGCGCTCCGGTTTCTCACGGCGTTTGATCTCTTCAAGCCAGCCGGAATGCTCCTTCTTTGACACCAGCTCCGTCAGCTTGGCAAGAGCTTCCTTCGCGTCGGCGACTATACCCACTTCCGGCTTTATGTTCTTTCCTATCTCTGCCGGGTCTATGTCGATGTGTATAAATCGCGCGTTCGGAGCAAACTCTTTGAGGTTACCAGTTACTCGATCGTCAAACCTCAATCCTACACCTACAATCAGATCTGCTTCATCTATAGCCAAGTTCACGTGAGCAGGGCCATGCATGCCGGGCATTCCTAGTGCCAATGGGTGGTTCTCTGGGAATGCGCTCAGACCTAGCAGGGTGGTTATGACCGGGATGCCGGTTTTCTCTGCAAATGCACGAAGTTCATCATAAGCCTTAGAAATGATGATTCCGTGCCCTGCCATAATGAGTGGTCTTTGTGCTGAGTCGATTATTCTTGCGGCTCTTATATATTCATCTGTATATGCAGAGCCGTTGTCGGAGTTGCGCTCCTCCCAGGTCTTCTCGGGGGGAGTATACTCCCCCTCCTCGAACTGCACGTCCTTAGGCACGTCTATGAGCACTGGGCCCGGCCTGCCTTCACGAGCTATCCTGAATGCCTCGTGGATAACTTCTCCCAGGGAGTCTGCCGATGTTACCAAGAAGTTGTGCTTGGTAATGGGCAAGGTTATCCCTACTATATCGGTTTCCTGAAACGAGTCATGACCTATGAAAGGTCTAGCTACTTGTCCAGTTATGGCTACTATGGGTACGGAGTCCATGTAAGCTGTTGCCAAGCCAGTTACAAGATTGGTTGCGCCAGGGCCTGATGTAGCTACGCACACACCTACCTTACCAGTCACTCTGGCATAGCCATCTGCTGCGTGGGCTGCGCCCTGTTCGTGACGAACTAGTACGTGATGGATTGAGGGATACTCAGGCAATACATCATAGAACGGCATTATGGCTCCGCCTGGATAACCCCATATGATTTCTACTCCCTCGTTCACGAGGGCCTCGCACATGATCCTGGCGCCACTAAGCTTCTTAGTTTCCTTCTTCTTAGTTTCTTCTATCTTGGGTTTATCAATTGTAATAGCCATGTCCTCCGTCCCCTTTCAGATATTTGGTGCCTATAACTTGAAAGCCTCCCTTTGTTGGGAGGCTTTCTTATCTAAGCGACTTATGTGTTTGATGTCAGCCTCCCGAGATATTTGTGACCCTAAGGAGCACAATAAGTCCTAGTACTAGAAGGCTAAGGATAGCCTTCTGCAAGGCGAAGATGATATCAACTTGTGTTTGTACCTGTATTCCAAGCATTTCAAAGCTCTTAAGCCAGAAGCCCCCGTCCCTCAAGGGACGGGGGCTTCCCGTGGTACCACCCTTGTTGCCGCCACTTTATTAGTGACGACCACTCGTATGCGCTAACGGGCGCTAACCGTTCGACCCTACTACAATTTCAGGCCGACCGCTCCAGGGCGAGTTCGGGAGATTACAGCGTCCGAGTCACACCAACCCTCGGCTCTCTGAGCGCTTCCTCTTCCCTACTACTCCCTTTCGCAGCGTTTGTTTTTGTAAAGCTGAAAAGAATGTAACACACCAGCTCCTGGGCTGTCAAGTGTTTCTGCGTTTTTCTGCGTATTTTCTCGGGAATATGTGTCTGTATCTTAGCCTTTGACAGCACCTACGGTAATTCCTTCTATAAAGTACCTTTGGGCTCTAAAGTAGAGGACTATTATAGGTATAGTCATGAGCACAGCCATGGCCATCATCATGTTCCATTTGGGAGCCTCAGATCCTCCAGCCAGGGACTTGTTGAACTGATACAGGCCTAGCGGTAGAGTAAATTTCTCCGGAGTGCTCAGGTAGATTAGGGGTGAGAGGAAATTGTTCCAGTTACCTGTAAAGCTGAGTATGGTAATTGCTAGCAGTGCCGGCCTGACCAAGGGCAACATTATGTATCCGAATATCTGCAATAAATTCCCTCCGTCTATGATGGCTGCCTCTTCTATGTCCCTGGGTATTGTGAGGAAAAATTGCCTCAACAAGAAAATGTAGGCTGGTCCCCATGCAAACAGTGATCCAACGGTGAGGGGAGAATAAGTGTCGTATCTTCCTAGCCATCTGGCCCATATGATAAATGACGGTATTAGCGTAATGATGCTTGGGAGCATCATGGTCGCTAGCATGATGCTAAAGAGCACTCCTCGACCAGGAAACCTGAAGCGTGCGAAGCCATAAGCCACAAGCGCTGAGGTAATGATCTCACCCAATATAGCCAGTAAGGTGACGAATACGCTGTTGGCGAAATATCGCGCTAGTGGAACTAGTTGCCACACCTCTATATAGTTGCTCCATTGTATTGGGTCAGGAAACCACTGTGGCGGTATGAGAAACAGGGCAGTATCGGTTTTGAGTGAAGTTGCAATCATCCAGTATATAGGGATGATGACTATTGACAAACCGAGTAACAGAACCATGTAAACGAGGACTTTGACGGCAAGGCTCTGTACTTTATATAGATACGTAGGCTTCTCGGCAGCGCTTGTTCTTGCTGTTGTCGTAGTCGCCATGGTTCTATCTCCTCTCCCCTTCGTAGTAGACCCAGAGGGCGGAGCTTCTGAACACCAGCGCCGTAAGGATAAGTATTATCAGGAGCATAAGCCAGCTCAAAGCAGATGCGTACCCCATTAGTGCTCTTGTGCCGAATGCGTACTGATATACAAGTACCTGTAGGAATGTACCAGTGGCTCTGGGTAAGTTGATGAATACTCCTGGTTCGAACGTCTTGACTGCGCCTATTATCCCCAATACCAGCGTGTAGAACAGCGTTGGACTCACCATCGGAAGGGTAACGTGCCAGAACTTAGCCCAAGCCCCTCCGCCATCTACGGCTACAGCCTCATAGAGCTCTCTAGGGATGTTCTTTATACCTGCTAACAGGATCACGGTATTGGCGCCAAATACCCCCCAGAGACTCATGATTATGAGACCGGGTAGAGCATAGGTAGGATCTGTAAACCAGCTGGGCTTCTCCATCCCAATCAGGTTGTATATTGGACTTAGTATTTGGTTGACCAGTCCATTGGTCGATAACAACCATATCCATAGCACCAGAGTAGCTACCGTAGGTATAACCGCTGGTAGATAAAACATAGTTCTCCAGAAACCTATAAAGCGCACATCCTCTCGCGCTAGCACCATCGCTATCAACAGAGCTAATGTGAGTCCTATAGGCAGGCTTATAGCTCCGTATAGCAGTGTCATTCTAAGAGAAGGCCAGAAATAAGAACCTCTCTCTAGGAGGTTCTTATAATTTTCCAGTCCCACCCATCTGGGAGGTTGCAAACCGTTGAAATCTGTAAAGCTGTAGTAGAGGGATGCCAGAATTGGGTAGGCGGTCCATATTACGAACCCCAGTAGCCAGGGTACAATCAGCGTATATCCAGAAGCTGTTTCAGGCTTGACGCCAAACTTCCTGAGAATGTTATAGGTTAGATACATCGCACTGCCTATCAGTGCTGCGGCAATTAGATAGTCCGCTAGAGTGCGAGCGTAGTCGGATAACATATCTCCCACCTCTTGCTTTGGTTGGGTGAGCAGGGGCCAATTTGTTATGGCCCCTGCAATATGGCCTCGAGCTCAGGCCTGACTTTCTTAGCCAGCTCCTCGGGAGTGCCTTTCCTGTGGAAGAGCGGGTCGAGGAATTTTTCTGAGAAAGTGGTATCCCACTCGGACTGTTGCGGAACTACCCTGAACGTTCTCATATCCTGTGCTGCTTTGATTATTACATCGGCCGATTTAGCTTTTTCAGGCACAGCTTGAATTATTGTTTCCTTATTAGCCAAGGACTTCCTGGGCGCTAGTACCTTCCAGTGATGGATACCGTCAGTTAGGTCAAGCAAAGCCTGGCAAGCAGCTTCAGGATTAGCCGTCTTGGCATTGATGGCCATTAGCCCAGTCCAGGCGAATGTAGTCCTGCTCTTGGGACCCTTAGGAACTAGGGCTGCTTTCATCTCAGCAAACTTTGGATCTTTCGTATGAGCGTAATCTAGGTCATCTGCAGCTCCACCGAAGAACATCGCCACCTTGCCATTCTTGGCGAGATCTGCGAATCCTTGCTCGGCTATTATGTTCTCGGGCGCTGCATACTTGGGGTTATACACTATCTCTTGGTAGAACTTCTCCGCCTGTATGGCCTCTGGAGAGTCTATTGGAGAATGCTTCAGATCCTCGCTTATTACGTCCCCGCCAGCCTGCCATATAAACATCTGGATAGGCGGCCAACCGTTGAAAGCTGTCCCATATATCCCCTTCTTGGGGTTTGTCAGCTTGGCTGCCGCTGCCTTGAAGTCGTCCCATGTCCAGTTCTCGTTAGGTTCTTCCACGCCAGCTTCTTTGAACAACTTAGGGTTGTAGTAAAGTACTACGGGCTGAGATATCCAGGGTAGTGCGTACAGCTTGCCCTCGAACTTGCCGACGTCAAGTATGCTCTCGAAATAGTCATCCAGCTTGGCAGCTGGCTTATCACTGTGCTCCTGCACACATTGAGTGAGATCCATGAGGGCGCCCCGCTCAGCATACCCAGGAACGTATTCCTGAGAGAGCCACATCAGATCTGGACCTTTACCTCCGCTTATAGTCGTTTGTAGCTTTGTGTAGTAATCTGCTGGCTGGGGCTCATGTACTATCTTGTAGGTATTGGATTTGGAGTTGAGTTTGTCTATGATGGCCTGGAGTTCCTTGGACTCATCTACACCCGCCCAGGTTGATAGCCTAATAGTCACCTTCCCTTGGTTGCCCGAGCTTCCCTGTTGCGGAGTGCTTGCTGTTCCACCGCCACCGCAAGCTGTGACGACAAGTGCGAGTACCAGGAACAAGTACAACTTGAACCTACATAACATAATTACGCCTCCTTCCACTTTGTTTTTCAGTCGTTGCGAACTATTAGATGTAAAGGCAAAAAAGGTGAAGCGGTCTTTGAACAGAGGCCACAAGGGGCCTAGCACTCTTTATGCCACAGTGTACGGATATGAAAGGGTTTTAGAAGGAATCTAAGCTTGGGGTTAGACCAATGAGATTCTACTACAAAAGTAGACTGTTCGCATGTTGACAGTTTATGAGGTAACTTTAGTTGCCAATACCAGGCCTGTAGAGCAGGCTAACTTTGCAATAACAAGATCGCTCCTAATTGCAAGCTCATTTAGCAACCATCTGACGCTTGCCTCATGCCCTTCCGGCCAGTTAGGTTGAGGCAGCATATCATCTATTACGTAGATGCCTCCGAGCTTGAGTATGCTTAAAGCCTCGTTTAAGTGGCTGTATTTGCCTGGCCAGGAGTCAGCAAATATTAGGTCAAACTCTTCGTGCTGGTTTTGCTCTAGCCAGGTTCCTGCATCTACTAAGTGGAATGTGACTCTGGGATCGTTCCCAAGATACTTACGAGCTATGGAGGCGAATTTATCCTCTTTCTCTAAAGTTATCAAGATAGAATCTTGATCCATGCCTTGTAGTAGCCAGGAGGTAGCAATTCCAGTTCCAGTACCAATCTCAAGGAATCTACCTCCCGGCTTTGAAGCAACTAGTGCACGTAGTAGCGAGCCCGTTACGACATCCGAACCCATGGTAAACCCAAGCTGATCAGTTTCTACCAGTATCTTGGATAGTACCTCTGGTGTATTGTGCTCTGATGCAAAGTAATCTTTGATATCCACACGTACACCCTTGGTGCATCTTACTAACCAGCTGAGTTGAGCTGATCTAGTAATTTATCGAGATCCTCTTCGCTAAATGACCCACGGCTAAAGTTCACAAGTGCTCTAAGTGGCATGTACCTTAGAAGGGCCATTATCATTTCGCTGTTGAATTCTCCTGATGAAGCGAACGGTGTGTTCGCCAATCCCTGCTGCATCATCTGGTTGAAGAGAGCAGCGGCTTTAGGATCCTCCTGCAGATCCCCTATCAATGAGTTGCGATGGTATCTCTTTGGTATTGCCTGTGTGGAGTCGACGTGGATGATTTCGGTAAGGACAATATCTCTAGAGGATCTCCCTACGCAGATCTCAAATTCCCCTGTCTCCACGTACCAATCGCTAAGGTCCACGTTGTAGTATGCAAAAGCCCTTTTGTCCAACGTGAAATTGACTGTTTTCTCTTCTCCAGGCTGTAGATCTACCTTTTCAAAGCCTTTGAGCTCTTTTTCTGGCCTTCTAACACTTGATGCCAGATCCCTTACATAGAGCTGTACTATTTCTTTCCCGGCGAATTTGCCAGTGTTCTTAACAGTTACTTGTACGTTAACGATCTCGTTATCTTTGATGCTCTTCTTGTCTACGGATAGATCACTGTACTCAAACGTGGTATAACTCAGACCATGACCGAATGGGAACAAAGGCTGGATTTCCTTCGTGTCATAGTATCTATATCCAACGAATATACCTTCGCGGTACTCTACTTTGTCGTCCTCGCCTGGGAAATTGAGGTATGAAGGGTTGTCACTTAGCTTTTGTGGGAACGTCTCAGCGAGTTTGCCGCACGGGCTAGCCTCTCCAAACAACAGATCAGCTATAGCGCTACCAACAGCCTGCCCTCCCAGGTAGCACTCTAGTACAGCGGGTACATTATGCAGCCAAGGCATCTCTACGGGTGCACCATTGCATAGCAGCACCACAGTATTTGGCTGAGATTCGCTGACTGCTTGAATAAGCTCAAGGTGACTCCTAGGCATCGACATATGGACCCTATCATAACCTTCGGACTCATAATTCTCAGGTAGTCCTGCGAATATCAGTGCTACGTTCGCCTGAGAAGCAATTTTCCTAGCTTCTTCGATTAAGGGCTGGTTTACTTCGTCGCTTCCAAGTTGGTAACCATCTGAGTAGAGTAGCCTGACGGAATCACCTACTACCTTTTGGATCTCATCATAGGGTATGTCGATCCGAGTGGGGTTGACGTGTGAACTGCCTCCTCCTTGGAATCTGGGATGTTTGGCGAATGCTCCTATAACTGCTATAGTTCCTTCTTTCCGAAGGGGTAAGATAGAGTTATCGTTCTTGAGGAGAACCATGCTTTCCCTGGCAGCCTTTCTTGCTAGTTGATGGTGAGCGTCAGCGTCGTACCGGAAGTTCTCCTTTCTATTGTCAACGGCTTGGAAGATTAGTTTCAGGATACGCTCAACTGCTCTATCCAAAACCTCTTCTGATAGCTCTCCAGAGCGAACTGCTTCAATGATCTTGCGATCTCCAACGCCGCCGTTACCAGGCATCTCCAGATCTAGGCCAGCCTCGAGTCCCTTTACCCTCTCGTTGACTGCTCCCCAGTCAGAAACTACTAATCCTTCATATCCCCAGTCTTCTCGCAAAACCTTCGTGAGCAGGTAGTGGTTCTCAGAACAATAATCGCCGTTCAACCTGTTATAGGCGCACATTACCGTCCAGGGCTTGGATTTCTTTACTGCTCCTTCGAAGCTCGCCAGGTAGATCTCTCGTAAGGTCCTTTCGTCAACTATTGCGTTGACCGACATCCTGCGGTGTTCCTGATTGTTAGCGGCAAAGTGCTTGATGGACGTGCCAACCCCCTGGCTTTGTACGCCTTCTATATAGCTGGCTGCTAATTCCGTAGAAAGAAATGGGTCCTCTGAGAAGTATTCGAAGTTGCGTCCGCATAGAGGAGAACGCTTTATATTTACTCCAGGACCCAAAATCACAGATACGCCCTCAGCTTGACATTCCTCTCCCAGGGCGATGCCAATCTCTCTTACTAAAGATCTGTCCCAGGAGCAGGCTATAGTAGCTGCTGTTGGGAAACAAGTGGCAGGCACGCTGTCGAAGAAGTTTTGGCTCCCGGGGACTTGCTTTCGTAGTCCATGAGGGCCATCAGTCATGACTATAGAAGGTATTCCTAGTCTCTCTATGGGTTTGGTATCCCAGAAGCCTAGTCCTGAGCATAGGCTTGCCTTTTCCTCCAGGGTCATCTGAGCGATCAAAGACTTGATATCTCTGGTCAAACTATTACCTCCCTTGTGTTTGGAATAAAATTCCCTCAAAGATTAGGGTGGTGCAAAGTAAACATGTGCATGTGAATTGAGCTTATTATAAGCTTGAATGATCTGAATACAAGATCTGTGCTGCAATATGTCAGGAGCATTCCAATTGAAAATCCGCAGGATGACGCAAGAAGATATACCCTCGGTAAGGCATGTAGCGGAAGTTACCTGGCACCATACCTACAAGAACATAATCCCGGAGCATATAAGGACCGAGTTTCTGGCTACGGCTTATTCGGATAAGTCGCTGAATTATAGGATGAGGAATAATGCCCTGCTCGTTGTGGAGGATGCAGGCCACTTAGTAGGTTTTGCTGAGTTTACACCTCTTCAGGACTCTTCCGAAGTGGAGCTATCTGCGATATATATTCTCCCCAGCCACCAGGGTAAAGGTATAGGCACTCAGCTTCTTCAAGAAGGGATCAAGAATTTCCCAGATGCCAAGGTGATCAAGCTCAGGGTGGAAAGCAGAAATGCTCCCGCTAAAAGCTTCTACCTAGCCAAAGGCTTTTTACCTACGCGCGAATATACCATACTGATTCATGGTTATAGCTGTGAGATTACTGAGATGGAAAAGCATTTGTGAAGTTACTGGAGTTTTTTCGCACTTGAAGTTTCGACCAAAAGACCTTGATCACGAAGATCTTACGCTTTTTATTAGCCTTACCTATGGGTTGTCTGTTGTGAACATTGAATTCCTCCCAAAAGGCGAGGATTCATGGTGTTACAGAGTTGTAACCGCTACAGATAGCTTCTTATTGCAGCTTAGAAGGATTGCTGAGGATACAGCGTTGTGTAAGTTCGTTGAACATGTTCGAATGTTGCATGACTCAGGGTTCAAATCAGCTGTTGTTCCTGTTGAGACTCTTGATGGTTGCCCACTGGCCCAATATGGATCCTATTGTGTTCTGCTTTATCCATTTATTGGGAACGGCAATAGTTTGTACGATAAAATGCAGTCATCTACTTCGTTGGAAGAAATCCCTCTAGACAAGGTTGTCGAAATAATTGCTGAGCTGCACTCAACTAAGCTCTTGATCCCGACGCGAGACATATTTGAAAACCCCTTTGAGTCAAGGATAGGGAATAACCTTAGGGCCATCAACAGTAACTCTGAGGGTGGTCGAATTCGGAGTATGCTCCAAGAGCTTATAAGAGAGAATATTGACGACATTTTGGATACAGCACGCTATACAAGCCTTCTGGGAAGAATTCTCGCCAAAGACCAAGATGATTTTGTGCTAACCCATGGCGATCCTAATCTAGCCAACTTTATCCCTGGGGATGACGATCGCATATATCTGGTTGACTGGAGCAGCATCTCTATGGGTGCCCCAGAAAGAGATCTGTCATCTTATATCGATCTAGATTGGCCGATGTTCTGGAATGTGTACAAGTCTCTAACTGGAAGGAATAGGTGCTTGCTGCAGAGATTCAAGTTTTACAGCTACCTTTGGGTTTTGCAAGAGATAGCTGATTATACCTCGCGCATTCTAGGAACTGATGAGATTCTCGAACAGGAGTATGCCTTGGATGAACTTCGGCCTTACCTACCCATACCTCATGATCAGATCAATGCTAGACTTGACTTCTTAGCACGATATGCAGTGTAGATCTCCAAAAGAATTGCTTGTATTACCATCCACTGGACATTTTAAAAACACACGGCTACACTTTTGCTAATGGAAGCACCTTTAGATTTCTGAATGATCAACGATTGGAGTTTTTGTTCCTATGCCCGAGCAATATAAGGATGTTTTGCCTAATGGCTTGACTGTTCTTGGAGAAAGACTCGAGGGTGTTAGATCTCTGGCTCTAGGCTTTATAGTTGGAGCTGGGAGTTCTTATGATCCTGATGATAAAAGTGGGCTCGCCCATTTCACCGAAACTATGCTCCTAGAAGGTACCACCAACAGGACTTCTCGCCAGATAAGCGATTCACTTGACTCCCTGGGAGTGAGCTACGGTACTTCCTTGGATGCCGAAACTATAGGGCTCTCGGGGGTGATGGTTAGCTCCAGATTAGAACCTGCACTGGAGATATTTGCAGACATACTTCAGAACCCAAGCTTCCCAGAAGATGAAATGGAGCAGACCCGATCTTCCATATTGCAGGAGCTTCGGCGCGAAGAGGATGAACCTATGGTAAAGGTTCGGGATCTACTGCGGAGGGTCTACTACGAGGGACATCCCTATTCTAAGAGGCCAACAGGGGAGCCGGATGTTATCAGTTCCCTTTCTTCTGCTGACTTGAGGGAATATCATGCATCTTACTTCAATCCTGCCAATACAGTCTGTGCAGCAGCTGGGGACCTAGATTGGGATCTGTTCAGATCTCTGGTAGAGAAGTTTCTTGGAGGTTGGAAACCTGGGACCAAGGCTCCCGAGATAGGGCCTCCTCACCCTCGTCCACAATTGTATGTGGAAAATCAGCAGACTCAGCAAGAACATATCGCTGGCGCGGCGCCGAGTGTTCCGTTCGGACATGATGATTATTACGCTGCTATTATTGCTGCCGAAATCTTGGGTGGAGGCATGAGTAGCAGACTTTTTGTAGAGGTGCGTGAGAAAAGAGGTCTGGTATATTCGGTGGGCGCATCTTATTCTCCTGGTAGGTATCAAGGTTCATGGAGAATATATGCAGGGACTACTCCTGAAAGGGCTTCTCAGACTTATAGCGTGTTGATGGAGGAGCTGCACAAGTTAGACTCCGAGGGTGTGTCCGAGGAGGAGTTTAGAAGGTTCCAAGCTCTAACTCGAAGCCATGTGCTTATGGCCGGCGAAAGCACGAGTGCGAGGCTTAGATCTCTCTTGACCTCATGGTGGTATGAGGGCAGGATAAAGCCACTTTCCTACATACGTGAGAGGATAGATGCTGTCACTGTTGATCAGGTGAACAAGGTTGTTAGGGAATGGCCTTTGAGCTCCAATTTGGTGTTGTGTGCTCTAGGCCCAAGTACAAAAGAAAGCTTGGTGGGTGAAAATGTCAGTAAGGTCTAATGAGCTGCTAGGAGTCGAGAAACTTCCCAATGGTCTGACGGTTGTAGGGCAGAGGATGCCCGGAGTGGAATCCGTAGCCATATGTTTCCACGTGCGTACAGGGTCTCGAGATGAGCCCCAAGACATAGCTGGTGTTTCCCACTTTCTAGAGCACATGATGTTTAAAGGCACTACAAGAAGGTCAGCGGTCGATATCTCCAGAGAGTTCGAGGAGATGGGAGCTGAATTCAATGCTTTTACCTGGGTAGAGAGTACTGTGTACTATGCTAGAGTGCTTGGTGATCAGCTCCCTAGGGCTGTGGACCTGCTGGCCGATATGATGCGTCCTGCTCTTGACGAGAAAGAGTTCGAAACAGAGAAAGGCGTGATCATAGAGGAGATAGCGCGCTCTGAGGATCAGCCAGCCCATGAGCTTATACACCAGCTTTTCGCTAACTTCTTCGAATCTCATCCTTTAGGTAACAGTGTTTTGGGAACGCAGGATACCATTCGCAACATGCCCGTACACAGGATGCGTGAGTACCATCAAAGAAGATATGGGGCTAACAACATCATCTTTGGTATAGCAGGCAACTTTGATTGGGACAAACTGCTCCCAATGTTGGAAGAGGTTACCCGTGGATGGGAACCTTCTGAGGAGGGGCATCAGAAGGTAGAGTTCAAACCAACTCCAAAAGTGAGGGTTGATCTCAAGCCTCAGTTTCAGCAGGAACATATAGCTATAGCTTCGAGTGCGCCTAAGCAGGATGAGGATGATACTTGGGCAGCTGAACTCGTAGCCTCTGTACTAGGGGATTCGACTGGGTCTCGTCTCTTCTGGGAAGTCACACAGAAAGGACTGGTCGATTCAATCGAGACTGAGTATTACGGTTTTGATGACGCGGGACTTTACCTTACATACTTCAGTACTTCTCCTGATAGGGCTGAGGAGGTCCTTAGAGTAGTTAGGCAGGAGATGCAGAAGCTACAGCAAGACGGTGTAGATCAGGATGAGCTAGATCGGGCGAAGGTGAAGGCCGTCGCGGATGTCGTGATTGGTGGGGAGGCTTCTCACCGCAGGATGTTTGAGCTGGCGAGCTTGTACGTGGCCAAGAGCAAGGCTATGTCTGTTGACGAGATCGTTGATAGTATCGAAAGTGTATCCCAGGAGGATATACGTCGAGTACTTGAACGATATCCCTTTACTGAGACCTTTACGGTACAAGCCGCTGGTCCCCTTTCTGATCTGAACGTTTCGTAGCTAGTACACAAATACACAGGCGCTCGAAGGGGTGATCGCCGCACGCATAGACAGCGATCACCCTTCCTTGATTTTTCGATCTATATCGCCTTACAATCGAGAAACAACATCTAATAAAGATCTAAAAGCTGAGAAGAGGATCGGTAGGACGGTTTAGTTAGGTCACAGAGAGCCGGGTTGCTGAGAGTCCGGTACCTGACTCGTCCGACATGGCCTCGGAGCTGCTATCCGAAAATAGTGATTTTGACAGCTATGAGTAGGTGCTGACGTCTCGCCCGCGTTATAGGGTTGTAGGCCAGTTAGATGGCCTCAGAGTCCTGCAGTGTAAGCTGCAGGAGAACCAGGGTGGTACCACGAGTGGTCCTCGTCCCTAGGGCGAGGGCCATTTTGATTTTAGTAATGGAGTAATGGATGGAGGTGTTGAGGTGAGCGGTTCTCGGTATTACATTACAACGGCTATACCGTACGTAAACGCCAAGCCTCATATCGGATTTGCTCTTGAACTGGTACAGACCGACGTACTTGCTAGATACCACAGGTTGATAGGGGATGACACGCGCTTTCTTACAGGTACTGATGACAACGCCCTCAAGAATGTACAGGCTGCGGAGGCGGAGGGGATTTCTACTAAGGAGTTAGTTGACCGCAATGCGGAGTTGTTTAAGGCGCTAAGAGAACCCCTGGCCGTGTCCTTCGATGACTTCATAAGGACGTCTGGTGAAAAGAGACATATAGATGGAGTGCAGAAGCTGTGGCGTGCGTGTCAGCGATCAGGGGATATATACAAGAGGGTTTATAAAGGACTATATTGTGTTGGTTGTGAGCAGTTCTACTCGGAAGAGGAGCTGGTCAACGGCTTGTGCCCGGAACACCTCACGCGTCCAGAACTGGTTGAGGAAGAGAACTATTTCTTCCGTCTTTCAAAATACACCGATCGCCTTATATCAATAATTGAGTCTGGCGAATTGCGTATTCTGCCCGAGACGAGGCGTAATGAAGTGCTTAGCTTTATTAGACGCGGGCTCGAGGACTTCAGTATATCTAGAGCTAGTAGCAGAGCCAGAGGGTGGGGTATACCGGTGCCGGATGATCCAGATCAGGTAATGTATGTCTGGTTCGATGCTCTTGGCAACTATATCACCGCACTAGATTATGCCTACGATGGAGAGCTTTATCGGAGATACTGGCTCGAGAATCCACATAGAACTCATGTGATAGGCAAGGGCATACTTCGATTCCACGCTGTCTATTGGCCTGCTATGCTGCTCTCAGCGGGTGAACCCCTGCCCACTACGATCTACGTGCATGAATATCTCACCATCAACGGTCAGAAGATTAGCAAATCTCTTGGAAACGTCATAGATCCTATTAGTATCGTTGAAAGATTCGGTACCGATGCTCTGCGCTATTGGTTCGTGAGGGAAGTGTCTCGAACGGAAGATACGGATTTCACTTGGGATCGACTAGTAACGCGTTATAACGCCGATTTAGCTAATGACCTAGGCAACCTCCTTAACAGAACAGTTAGCATGATCAGACGATATAGGGAGGGTAAGGTGCCATCTCCATCCGACAACACCGATCTAGAGCAAGATCTCATGCAGATAGCTGAGGGCATCCCTGAAAAGATTTATAAGTATCTGGACGAATTTGACCTAAGGGCAGCCATAACTGCCGTATGGGACTTGGTGACTAGAGCTAATAGGTATGTAGAGGAGAGCGCACCCTGGCTACTTGCTCGGCAGGAGAAGAATGGTGACGGTGCGGCTTCATCGCGTCTAGATACTGTGCTTTACTCTTTGGCTGAAAGCTTGAGAGTGATAGCTGTGCATCTGTCTCCGTTTCTACCTTTGACTTCGAGTAAGATCCTTGAGCAGCTAGGCATCGGGGCAGATTCTCAAGCTAAGTGGCCTGATGTAGCTGCCTGGGGAAGACTGCAACCTGGTACCCTTGTTGGAGAGCCCAAGCCCATATTCCCAAGAGTTGAATTGAATACTTCAGAGATTTCCTAGACTGCTGGCATAAGAGTTGCGAGCTTAGCTAGCGTCAAGGTTGCAGTTTGGAAGGAGGTTTCTGAATGGCTGGCAAACTCGAAGGGAAGAAGATTGCATTTCTTGCTACTGATGGTGTCGAGCAAGTAGAGCTGACTGAACCCTGGAAGGCTGTTACCCAAGAGGGCGCAGAGGCTCATCTTATATCTATCAAGTCGGGCGAAATCCAGGGTGTCAACGGTATGGATAAGGCCGATACATTCAAGGTAGATAAAACTGTGGATCAGGTCTCAGCTAGCGAATACGATGCTCTCGTGCTGCCGGGTGGGGTGGCAAATCCCGATAAACTTCGCATGAACCAGGATGCTGTAAGGCTTGTGCGGGAGTTCGTAGAATCCGGAAAGCCTGTAGCAGCTATATGCCATGGCCCTTGGACCCTAGTTGAGGCTGATGTAGTTCGTGGAAGGACGCTCACGTCTTATCCTAGCTTGAAGACCGATATAAAGAACGCTGGTGGTAATTGGGTTGACCAAGAAGTGGTTGTCGATCAGGGTATTATCACCAGCCGGAACCCTAATGACCTACCGGCCTTCTGTGCCAAGCTCATAGAAGAAGTGCAGGAAGGTATACACGAGGCTAGAGCACAATCAGCTGGCGAGTTCACCACTCCTCAGATGTAATCCTCCGGGGCATGGGATTTTTCCCATGCCCCTTACTTTTCCTAACTGCGACAACTGGCTTTTAGTTTATGCTTTGGATCTAGATCTGTACCCTTGCTACATGTTTATAATGTTTGCGACACTGCAAGCCTAATTTACAAGGTAGGATAGGGGTGGACAAGATAAGTACGGGTATTCCTGGCTTTGATGTGCTCCTTGGTGGGGGTATACCCAAGGGTTCATTTGTGCTGGTTGGAGGTCCTCCAGGCGTTGGCAAGACTATATTAGTTACCCAGATGGCCTTTCACCATGCATCTCAGGGCAAGAAAGTAGTTATGCTTACTGCCCTCACTGAAACTAACGCTAAGCTTATAGCACATCTTAGTACCCTGGCCTTTTTTGATGATGCCTTGCTCGGTAATACCCTTCAGATTCTGAATATACAAAAGCTGCTACAAGAAGAGGGCTTAGATAAGACTCTTGCCGAGATAAGGAGCACAGTGATCGAACAGGGAGTAGAACTTCTAGTAATAGACTCATTTAGAAGTCTTTTCACCCTCACTGGAGATGCAGCTGCCGTACAAAACTTTATTTTCAATCTGAGTTCGGCGCTATTCATGCTTGGATGCACCACCCTGATGGTTGAAGATCAATACAGGATGGATGGTTTCATTCATCCTGAACAGGCAATAAGCGACACCATTATTCATCTTAGCTTGTCAAGCCTGAACAGTAGTGCTACCAGGAAGATAGAGGTACTCAAGATGAGGGGAGGTGACCCTATCCCCGGCAAGCATTACTTTGAGATCACACCCTCTGGTATTGCAATATATCCAAGGATAGAATCCTTAGCTAGCAAGGTTTGGCCTTGTGATACGAATAAAAGGGTGAGCTGGGGTGTTGCTGGATTAGATGAGATAACGGGAGGTGTCCCTGTTTGCTCATCTAATCTGGTACTGGGCCCTCTTGGAGTTGGGAAGAGCTTGTTGTCTTTGCAGTTTCTAGCAGCAGGTATAAGGGAAGGCCAGAGGGTCTTATTCGCAACTTTCTACGATACTCTTGAAGATTTATCTAGACGTCTATCCAGTGTGGGAGTAGATCTAGAAGATGCTTTGAATAAAGGTAATGTCATCGCCATTCAGTTCCCCTTCTCTGATATAAGTGCTGACAAGCTAGTACATCAGATCATCTCTCAGTTACCAGAGTCTTCCTCATCTCGACTCGTGATTGATGGCTTTGAGGTTGTAAGGGAAGAGCTGGATAGAGATGGGCGATTTATGCCTTTCGTTGGTGCCTTGGCCCAGATAATGCGTTCACGCAATGTGACTACTCTTATCACATGCGGTGATAAAAGTATGTCGCTGTGGGCTGCCTCTCCTGAGTGGGCACCAATGGATAACATCCTGACCATGGACAGGATAAATTTGAGTGGGGAGTTGAGGAGAGTACTGACCATCGTGAAAATGCGTGGCATTGAGCATGATAACACGGTATACGAGTTTACAATTACGCCAACCGGTATAGAGATAAAAGATAAGGTTGAGGAGATTGGTCGCTAGCGCACTCCAACTTCTCTGAGTAGAGCAATAATGCTTATGAAAAAAGTGCTTATAGTTGATGATGAAGCTGAGATAGTTGAGCTAATTGTGATGGTCCTTGATGATGGCCAAGTTCAACTGCTCACAGCCTATGATGGTGAGCAGGCGATGCGTATCATCAAGGAGCAGAGACCCGATGTTGTGCTTACAGACGTGATGATGCCTAGGCTGGATGGCAGAGAGCTTTGTAAGATGGTCAAGTCAGATCCATCAATCTCCGATACCAAAGTTATACTCATGAGCGCTATACATCGGCTGGATAAGGGTGATTGTCCAGCCGATGGCCTCATCCACAAGCCTTTTGACATAGTTGCCATAGTGGAAGCGGTTCACAAATTTCTAGACCAATAATCTGGATAATCCTAGGCAGGCTCTGGTTGCTTTTCTCCAAGCCCTACGATCTCTCGTATCTGCTGCTCGTCTAAGGACTCTTCTCTAAGTAGAGCCTCCGCTAAGTTATCCAGCCTTTGTCTCTCCCTGTTCAAGAGAGACAAAGCTTCTGTATAACACTCATCGATTATTCTTCTCGTCTCTCTATCGATCACAGTTGCTAGTGACTCGCTGTATTCCCTTGAGGTTATTGGATTGGGGCCCAGGAAATCTTCCTGACCATCTGGTGATAGATATACAAGTCCCACCTCCTTGCTCATGCCCCATCTTGTGACCATCTGCCTAGCTATCTCAGTCACCTGCTTGAGATCATTCTCTGCACCTGTAGTTACGGTTCCAAAAACTAGTTCTTCCGCAGCTCTGCCTCCCAAGGCGGCGGTTATCCTGCTCCGTAGATATCTCTCGGTATAGTTATATCTATCGTCCTCAGGAGTTTGGTATGTAACACCTAGGGCTTGCCCTCTGGGGATAATAGTTACCTTGTGTACGGGATCAGCCTCGGGTAGTAACAGCCCTAACAAAGCGTGTCCAGATTCATGGTAGGCCACGCGCCTGCGATCTTCTTCACTGATAAGGAGCTTACGCTCAGCACCAAGTGTTATCTTCTCCAGTGCGTCAAAGAAATCTTCTCTGTCGACGTAATTCTTACCACGTCTTGCCGCCAGCAATGCCGCCTCGTTGACGAGGTTCCTCAGATCAGCACCGACCAGTCCAGGAGTGGCTGCAGCTATCTCCGAAAGGTCTAGATTTGGATCAAGAGGTACGTTTCTAGTATGCACTTGTAGTATCTTGAGCCTGCCTACCTTATCTGGGCGTTGCACTACTACCCTGCGGTCAAACCTCCCAGGGCGCAGTAATGCTGGATCTAGGACGTCTGGGCGGTTAGTAGCTGCGAGGACGATTACTCCTTGCCTTGAGTCAAAACCGTCCATCTCTACCAAAAGCTGGTTGAGAGTTTGCTCTCTCTCGTCATGTCCTCCAACGTTGATGCTACTACCTCTTCTTCTGCCTATGGCATCTAGCTCGTCCACAAAGATGATGCAGGGGGCTTCCTTCTTAGCCTGCTGGAATAGCTCTCGTACCCTTGCGGCTCCCACACCCACGATCATCTCTACGAACTCTGAACCAGACATACTGAAGAAAGGCACACCAGCCTCTCCAGCTACCGCTCGGGCCAAGAGAGTTTTGCCAGTACCTGGAGGACCTATCAATAGAACACCTTTCGGTATAGTACCGCCTAATCTTTGGTACTTCTGTGGGTTCTTGAGGAAATCCACGATCTCTGCAAGTTCCTGCTTGGCCTCTTCGATGCCAGCTACGTCATCAAAAGTAACCCTTGTAGATTCTGTAGCGTTGTATCTCTTAGCTCTGCTCTTTCCGAGACCAAAAAGCCCTTGTTGAGAAGACTGTGCTTTAGAGATAAGCCAGAGGAATAGTAAGAAGAAGAGTATCGTGGGTCCAAAGCTGATCAAAATGCTTAGCAGCAGGGAACGTGTGCTGCTTTCTGGCTGTACATTTACTATGACGCCTTTCTGATCAAGCTGGCTCATCAGTTGATCATCGCCGAAGGCTGGTATATGGGTTACAAATCTCTTGACTGGTTGATCAACTCCTGGTACCTTGACAGCCTGCTTGAACTCACCAGTTATCTTATCCGCTTGGGTAGTGACCTCTGCGACGTTGTTGTTCTCAAGTTGTTGCTTGAAGCTGGTATATGGGATGGATACCGCTCCCTTGCCCTCGGGGAATAAAATAGGAGCTACTAGCCAGTTGAGTAGCAATGCTACAATTAGAACTATCCATGCCCAACTGGGTATAGGTCCCCATCTATTTCTGTTGTTCTTGTCGTTGTTATCGAACCTTCTAGATTCGGGTCCAGGTGGTCTAGGTCTATCCGTCTGATTGTTGGTCAAAGCTGTAACACCTACCAGAGAATATTCTCAACAAGATTGTACCTGAATCCCATACAAACCGTAATTTGACTAAAGCAGGAATAGAGGTAGAATCTAATTTGACATATTATTCGCGGGTGTCTGCTATGCACGTCAACACCTACTATGACCTTCTTACAGCTTTTCGCCTAGAAGGCTGTCCAATATGTCGTCTTGTCCGTTTAGCGGTAGATTCGTACTTAGATAGCCTAGATTATGAATTTATAAATGATGCCAAGGTTAGGAAGGATTTAGTTGTCTCCTTTGGGTTCTGCAAGGACCATGCTGAGCAATGGTTTGAAAGACCAAGACTTCTAGCGACATGCATTCTCTACCGGGATGTGGTTGCCTACCTGGGCTATCATCTTCACCTCAAAAGAAGAGAGTTGTTTGAGAAGAGATCTTCGAGAGGATGGAATCGTAGGTTGAGGAGCAGCTTGGAGAACATAAGGAGGCTCATCAAAAGCAAGCCGGTATGTCCGGTTTGTGACTTTCAACAAGAGGAGGAACATAAATACCTGAGCGCTCTTCTTCAAGGGTTCGAAGATGAGTCGTTTGAAGAAGCTTATATGAAGTCTCATGGCTTGTGTCTTCATCATCTGTTTTTGGGGCTTGATATAGCTGCCGAAGACTCAAGCGTATCTATTCTTCTTATAGATAAAGCGCTTATGGAGCAGAGAAAGCATATGGATTTAGTAGTGCAATGCTTGCAATCCCAAAGCTACAACTCTGTTGCTGCTTATACACCCAAATCCTCGGAGATCTACTCTATAGTTCAGTACCTCTGTGGTGATCCAAGGTTAGATAGAAAGCCCCAGATACATTGTGAAAAGAACACATTGGCCTAAGGGTAGAACTTGACGTCTGGCTAATTAGTTCGCTAGAATATGCGCGTCACACGCATGGCGCATTCGTCTAGTGGCCTAGGACACCACCCTCTCAAGGTGGAGATCGCGGGTTCGAATCCCGCATGCGCTACCAAAGATCTGCGGGGCAGCATAATCGCCCCGCTTTATAATTCAAGCCCCCATAGTCTAGTGGCCTAGGACGTCACCCTTTCAAGGTGAAGATCGCGGGTTCGAATCCCGCTGGGGGCACTTCATTTTCCCTCTCTTATAGCAGCTCCAGCGAAGCTATAGTTTCTATGTGGAAGGTCTGTGGGAACATGTCCACGGGTTGTACTTTCTTAAGTCTGTATGCTCCAGTTGAGCATAGCACCTTTAGATCTCTTGCCAGAGTTGCCGGGTCGCAGCTCACGTAGACTATCTTCTCAGGAGCAAGCTCTAATATGGTTTCCAGAGCTTCGGGTTCACAGCCAGTTCTAGGTGGATCCAGTAATAATCTATCTATGTTATTTGGCAATCTACCCAGCTCCTTCTCAGCTCTTCCCTCTATTAACTTTGCCTTGAGCCCTTGCATGTTGTATCTAAAGTCGGCAGTAGCTGAAGGGGATTCTTCTATCCCTATCGTAAGTTCGGCTCTCTCCGCTATAAAACGAGTGAAAGTTCCCACTCCACAATAGGCATCAACGACCGTTTTGCCTTCCAAGGGTTCAAGTTCATCTAGCGCTATCCTTATAAGATTTTCAGCCTGCAGCGTATTTACCTGAAAGAAGGATGTTGCGGATACTCTGAACTCCCTTCCTAGTAGGACCTGAATATGGAACTGCTGCCCAGTTTCTAGGTCTGCGGATAGCTTGGGCCATATTACTAATTCATCTTTTTGTCTGCTGTATCTTACCCTTACGTTTTCTCCAGGTAGGCCATGTCCCTGTATGTGCTGGAGCACTTCGTTAATCTTTTCATCCATTATTGGGCAAGTATCTACTTTTATGAAACTGTTGCTTCGCCAGTCAGTAAACCCTAGGTCCCCTTGCTGGCCACAGAGAAATCTTGCGCTATTGCGGTAATAGTACTCTCTTGGAGAAGGAATGGTGGGGAGTACTTTTATATCTCTGAAGCCTCCAATTCTGGACAGTAGGGATTCTACTATGTGACGTTTGATCTCAAGCTGCCTGTCATATCTTATATGTTGGTAATGGCATCCACCGCATACTCCGAAATATGGACACTTGGGTATTACCCTGTCCTGCGATGGGGTGATAATGTCTATTATCTCAGCTTCTGCATATCTCTTATGCTTGTGATATATGCGTGCTAATACTCTTTCCCCAGGTATGCCAAATGGCACGAAGACAACCATGCCTTCGTGCCTACCCAAGGCTCTACCACCGTGAGCCATATCATGAAGCTCCAAGTCAACTGTCTGATCTATACTGGTTGCTGGAGAGTCGTTAATCCCCATCATTTTTCCAACGCTATTCCTAGTCATGCCCATGGTCTATAAAGTATCAGAACTACAGCAATACCCCATAGTACTATTGATATGAGCAGTGGCTTATCTTGTAGAAGAAGAGTCTCAGGATTACCTCCCTCATTTTGTTGGTATATGAGATATAGGTATCTAAAGATAGCGTAGATAACGAAAGGGATTGTGAGCATCATAGACCTATCGTTAGGTAGGCTGGCAGCAGAAAAAGTGTATAGGGAGTAGGCTATGATGGTGGAGCTGGTGACCACAGCCATGAGCTGATCCAGAAAAACCCTTGAGTACTCGTTGAGTATCTGTCTGTGTACTGAAGCTTTCTCTTCAAGCAGTAATAGTTCGTGGCGTCTCTTGGCTAGTGCCAAGAAAAGCGAGAGCAACAGCGTGCACAGTATCAGCCATGAGGACAATGTGACGTTTATTACAAGAGTCCCCGCAACTGCCCTCAATACAAATCCTGATGCTACCGAAAACACATCGAGAAGTACTACGTTCTTCAAATAGAAACTATATAGAACCACGATCAGGAAGTAGACTACGGTCACTAATGCAAAAGACCATGAAAGAAGGAATGAGGCTATCAAGCTGCATATCAGCAGCAAAGATGCTATTGATATAGCCGTGGGCTCGCTGATCAAGCCCGATGCTATAGGCCGTAACCTCTTAACGGGATGTAAACGATCTCTCTCCACGTCCGCAAGATCGTTGATGATATAGGCTGCAGATGATACTGCACAGAAAATTACGAATGCAGCAGATGATCTTAGCAAAGCAGGTAGACTAAGCATGTTGTGGCTGAAGACTAATCCTGCAAACACTAGCAGGTTCTTGGTCCACTGCTTAGGGCGAAGTTCTACTATAATTGTGTAGAGGTATTTGAACAAAGCGCTGTTTATGTATCTGTTTGTTGTCTGAATTTTCGACTGTTTCATGACAAAGTTATTATGCCATTGATAAGGCAAGAGCTCTAATATTATCCTTACTCGGAGTGGTTATGATAGCGGATCTGCTTTACTGGATAGGGACTTTATTGATCATAGGCTTTGTCTTTTTGTGTGTTCCGATACTGTTCATGCTTATAGTGACTGCCCACTATTATCTTGCGGAAGGGGAGCTGAGAAGATCTTTTCGAAAAGCCAGTGAGGTAAGAAGGCTATAGAGATCTTTATCTTTCCAGATATCTCGATAACAGCGGGAACTCTCTTGAGAAGCTTTCTCTCATTTTGTCTATGCTTATAAGAGGCTTCTTTAGGCTATCTACTGGTACTATGGCGTTGAAGTAGGTTATCTTGCTGTTGATCTCTCGCCATCTGGTCTCTAGTCGCTGAAGAGTGGTGTTCCTTGACCTGTCTATTTCTCTTATGGTCTCTGCAAACTTGACTACCTTAACGTTCTGAGCGCTTTTAATCTGCCGTTGGCGATTGAACCTATAGTTTTCCCAGACTCTTTCCGCCTGAGAGATCTCTTCGTCTATCTGTTTCATAAGCTCGATCCACTCTGGACAAAAGCCGGCGTTCTTGAGCATCTTATAGGCAAGGCGCATCTCAGGATCTTCGAAAGGGTTCTCTTGTAGATCAATTGGCGCACCCTCGCCTTTGATGTTTTTGAACTTACCCTCTACCTGAGCTTCCCTTATACGCCTCTCAACCAGATCGCCAAAGTTCATTTTATTAGTCCTCTCTTTTTCCCGTGCAGATATAACGATGGAGGTATCTGCAAATATGGATTGGGATCGAGTCCGGCTGCTATAGGTCCTGCTATCTCGTCATGCAGGGTCTGTAATGCTAGTCTCTGACCAATCCATACGAACCTTCTTACTGCAACCTCTGGGGGTACCCACTCCCAGTTTACATGCATGGGCGTAAGTTCAATCTGAGCGCTTTCTGATACGTGTACTCCAAAGCAAGGTACCAAGTAAATTGTATCCTCTTCAGGAGAGTAAAACGTGTTGACAAAATCAATGTTCCAGACAGCTGTAGGAGTAAGCCCTGTCTGCTCTTGAAGCTCTCTCGTTGCAGCCTGGACAGCAGATTCTTTCTTCTTTATACGACCATGTACGGCTTGCCAGGTGTTACCAAGTTCAAGCCCTGGAGTCCTTAGCAAGGTCAGGTAGTAAGCTCTATTTTCTGATATACAAAATGGATATACATCCACCACATCGCTAGCAACTATCTCGGGCATCTATATCACCACCAAGAAGCTAGTTAATCAATCTTCAGGGTATCAAAGGCGTTGCCATCCAGCAAGCTGACAGTCAACGCACAAAAGAGAGTATTTCTTCCACTATAGTGTAGGGCGATTTGTTATCTGTCACTATGCATAAGTGTGCCTGAGAGTAATACCTCTCTCTATTCTGGAGCATATTCTCCAGTCTACGCATCAAGTCGTCACCTGCAAGCAGTGGCCTTATCTCTTTAGTATGTTTCAGCCTGTTGGCTATAGTTTCTATACTTGCCTGCAGCCAGATAACCGTGGATAAATCCCATATCAGCTTGCGGTTCTCTTCCAGCAGGACAGCTCCACCCCCAAGCGAAACCACGGCCCTTTTACCCTTCAGGGCTCTATTTATTTGATCACTTTCCAATTGCCGAAACTTCCCTTCTCCAAACTTAGAGAAGATCTCCTCTATTGGCATGCCTGTGTGCTTTTCAATTTCCCGGTCGGTATCTATATAAGGTAGCCCCATCTTGGAGGCCAAAAGACACCCTACGGTACTTTTGCCACTACCGCTTAGTCCTATGAGCACGATATGTTTTGAATTCACGTTTTGCATATATGGCGAGTATCGAATCCTAATTAGTATAATTGTAAGCGAGGGGGCGTAGTCCAATTGGCAGAGACACACCACTTAAAATGGTGTCAGTGTGGGTTCGAATCCCACCGCCCCCACCTCTCTGTTAGTCCCCAACAGTATCCTGCGCTAGTGCAATCGCTCCGAGCACGCCTGCCCTGGTTCCTAGTTTAGGTGGAACTATATATTGATCAATTCGCTGTAGAACGTCATCTGCTTGTATATATCCATTAAGCAAATGCTGAACTCGCTGGCGAATAAGAGGGAACAGATGAGATTGTTGCATTACTCCGCCTCCCATGATGATGCGCTGGGGGGACAGTGTGTAAATATAGTTTACTAGGCCAAAAGCCAGGTACTTAGCCTCCAGCTGCCATGCTGGATGATCCGCAGGGAGGTTCTCGCCTCTTACTCCCCACCTGGATTCGATAGCTGGTCCTGAAGCTAATCCCTCAAGACAATCCTTATGGAACTTGCACCAGCCTTCAAAAGGGTCTTCCTCTTTGTCGTGGGGAATAGCAAGATGCCCCATCTCGGGATGAAGCATCCCATGAATAAGCTTGCCATTGACTAGTCCTCCTCCACCTATTCCCGTGCCCACAGTCAGATAGATAAAGGTGTCAAGTCCCACTGCTGCTCCCCATCTGTGCTCTCCCAGCGCTGCAACATTAGTATCTGTATCAAATCCTACTGGAACTCCAAGGGATTCTCTGATATATCCTGCAAAGTTGGTGTTGGCCCATCCTGGCTTAGGTGTAGATGTGATGTACCCGTAAGTCGGAGATAAGGGATTGGGATCTACTGGTCCAAAGGATGCAATTCCTATGGCTACTAGCATCAAACCTTTAGTAGCCTGCCTGAAGAAGCTTACCGCTTTTTCCAGAGTTTCTTCTGGATAGGTGGTCGGAAAAGTAATAGATGACCTAATATCATCCGGTCCAGTACCTACAGCGCATACAAACTTGGTACCACCTGCTTCTATTCCCCCATAGACTTGGTTGTTCGAGCTCAATACTTTCTTTCCCTCCTACAGAGCTGTTTCATAGACTTTCATTGCTGCTGCTACTGAACACCCTTCTGGTACGGGTCTTCCGTGCTTGCGCAATATTGATTCTAAGGCTGCAAGCAACTGGATGATAAACTCTCTTCTTGATCCGTAGCCCATTAAACCAATCCTCAGCAGTTTGCCTTGGAACGGTCCTATACCACCTCCTACCTCTATTGAATAGTCGTTGAGCAGTTCCTGTCTTATAGTTCTCTCTGCTATGTCTTCCGTGGTCTTTATAGTAATCAGTGTATTGAGTCTATGATCTTTCTCAGCTAGAGGGTCCAGGCTTAGGGACTCTACTCCAGCCAGGAATGCTCGCTGGTTTATCTCATGTCTTTTCCACCTGTTTTCTAGTCCCTCTTGCTGTATTTTGTCGAGAGCTGTGTGCAGGGCGTAGACGAGCGGTGCGGATATAGTGTGATGATATTGCTGGCTATCCCAGTAATTGCGCAACAGGTTCAAATCCAGATAAAAACTTGAGACAGGGGTTGTGCGCTTGTTGATCTTATCTAAGGCTAGCTCGCCAAAGGTAATTGGTGAGAGCCCAGAAGGAGCCCCAATGCACTTCTGTCCTGCGCTGTAACATACATCTATTCCCCAATCGTCTACCTTCACGGGCTGTCCACCTAGCGATGTCACAGTATCAACTACTAACACGGCCCCAACTTCATGGGCCGCAGAGGAGATGTGTTCTATTTCTGGCTGGACGACCCCGGTAGATGTCTCCGCATGTACAAGACAGACCACTTGGGGAGTTACTTCTTTTATGCGAGCAATCATAGTATCCGGGTCAATAGCTTTCCCCCACTCTGCTTCAACTCTGATTACTTGGCCTCCCAGCTTGGCAGCTATTTGAGCCAAGCGATCACCAAAATAGCCCATTATACCTACGAGCACCTTATCACCGGGCTCAATCACATTAGCTAAAGCTGTTTCCATGGCAGATGTGCCCGTACCAGAAACAGCTAGAGTAGCCTCATTCCTGGTCACGAATGTGTATTGCAGGAGCCGCTTGATATCCTGCATTATCTCCACCATTGCTGGATCGAGATGCCCTAGAGAGGGAAGAGATAATGCTCTCGCAACCTCGGGATCAAGCTCACTGGGTCCTGGCCCAAGAAGTAATCGCTTGGGTACTGTGATCGTCCTTGGTTGAATCCCAACTGTCATGATTTCTACCTCCAAGAAGTCTACAAGCTTATGGTATTCCTTTGCCCAATATTGAAGCCTCCAGGTATTCAACTGGGTGTGCTATGTGGAAGGACTGATTATGTAGCTGTGCGATTGAGCCTATTTGTAATGTGCATCCAGGATTAGCGCTTGCTACGTACTTTGCTCCGGTAGAGCTTATATTCTTTAGTTTGCGCTCGCCTAATTCTCGAGCAGCCTCGGGATTGAGAAGGTTATATATGCCAGCACTTCCACAACATATGTCTGCCTCGGGGGGCTCTACAAGTTCGAGCTCAGGTATACTCGTGAGCAGCTCTCTGGGTTCCTTCCTTATACCTTGGGCATGCCTAAGATGACAGGCGTCGTGGTAGGCTACCCTGATTCTTAGAGGGTGACGCTTAGCCACTGGACCTAATTTGACTAGGAGTTCCGACACATCGACAATCTTGCCTGCGAATTCTTTGGCTCGATCCCTATAGATAGCATCGTTCTGGAGCAGTAGGGCATATTCCTTGAGCGTCGATCCGCATCCGGCGGCGTTGATCACTATATAGTCGAGATCCAGGCCTTCGAAGGCATTGATGAGAGATCTAGCAAAATCTCTTGCAGCGTCCTTATTTCCTGAATGTAGTGCAAGGGCTCCACAGCATCCCTGAGACCTAGGTATGTAGACCTCGCATCCCTCTGCTGATAACACATTGATAGTAGCTCTATTTACATGGCTGAAGAATACCCTCTGTACGCACCCCGTGACAAGCCCTACTTTAGCTCTTCGTTTGCCTTTAGCAGGTATCTTCTCTGGGTATTTATATGAGAATTGCGATGGATCAACCTCTGGGGCAAGCTCGAGAAGATTCCTCAACCTGGATGGAATTAGTTTGCTGAGGAGGCGCGACTCCAACACTTTAGACAATGGACTGTGTCTGTAAAAGAGTAAAAGTGGCAGAATAGCTCTGAGCCTGTTGGGATGTGGGAAGATTTCGAATATTAGCTTTCTGAAGGCCCTGTCGGCAATGGCCCGGGGATAACGCCTTTCTACTTGATATCTCGTATCCTCTATAAGCCTGTCGTACTTGACGCCGCTCGGGCAAGCTGTAACGCATGCCATACACCCTAGGCAGAGATCCCAGTGGAGGACCATGCTATCTGTGAGTGGATCACCGTTCAGAGCGGCTTTCATAAGATAGATCCTGCCTCGAGGGGAGTCCATCTCCTCTCCCCAGAGTAAATATGTTGGGCAAGTAGGTAAGCAGAAACCACAGTGTATACAGTCGTCTATCAGTTCTCTAGATGGCGGCTCGTGGGAGTCGAATGCCGGCTTAATGATTGTGTTTCCAAGGTTACCTTTGGATGTATCGGTGATTCTAATCATTTATATTCCTCCCACGAACCTGCCTGGGCTGAGTATCTTTGCAGGATCGAACTGATCCTTGATCCTCTTCATAAGGGGCAGTGCATCTCCAGCATATCCCCATACATCTATCCTCTGCTTGAGGGGTAAGCTTGCCTCCAGGACCATAGCAGAGTCTTCGGATGTCAAAGCCTCCCTTATTGATTGAATCAATGATACCTGAGCATCTACAGGTAGGTTTTTGCCTCCCTTTACGGCTAGATAAGTTATGCCTGATCCTGCATGGATCCTAAGCTCAAACTCGCAACCATGTTGTTGAGATGTCGACCTGGCCAGCATTGCTATGGGTTTGAGTCTGGAGATAGTAGAGGAGAACTTTATGCCGAGATCATCTGCTTCCCATGGATATTGCCTGAGATTATCGTAGACTGCTATGTCTTCATCGAGATCAAAAACCTGACAATCCCCATAGTTACTCAGTATTTGCCGTAGGGCTTCAGCTGTTGAGCGTGCTATATTCTCTGAAGAGCCCTCCACCATACACCATAAAGAGACCTCGCCTGTACTGCTACAATGAGCTTCAAGAGCTGATATCACTAGATATGAGTTTAGAATTTGCTGTGTACATCGCTCTGCCTGATCAAGATCTTTGATGTTCACTTTCAATATAAAGGACTTGGTAGGTAAGGGATGCAATCTAAATACTGCTTCTACGATTACTCCTAGCGTCCCTAAGGAGCCTGTGAACAACTTACAAAGATCATAACCAGCCACGTTCTTGACGACTTTGCCTCCGCCGTGCACAAGATCGCCATTAGTTAGAGCTACGGTTATTCCTATGAGTAGATCCCTGGTAGTACCATACCTGAGCCTTCTAGGACCAGAGGCGTTTGCAGCTATTATCCCCCCTATAGTAGCGGACTTTTCTGGGGGATCTAGGGCAAGCATCTGATTGTGTTTTCGCAGCTCTTGTTGCAGCTCTTCCAGCTTTATACCTGCCTGCACCTTGACTATGAGGTCGTCTGGGCTGTACTCAATGATCTTGTCAAGTTTTGTGGTGTTGATCAGCAGGTCGCATCTCTGGGGAGGATTACCCCACCCTAACTTTGTCCCAGAGCCGAAGGGTATAACACCGATTCCTTTCTGATGTGCATACTTGAGTATCTCTACAGTATCCGTAGGGGATTCTGGTTTAGCTATATACTCTGGTTGCACCCCATCTATATTGGTTGGTGTGTTTTCGATCTCTATATTAGGTAGTTTGTCTGTTATATCGAGTATTGCCATCAGAAGATCTCTGCCAAACCTGCTTCCTGCAGTGGGTGTATTTTACCTGGGCCTGGTCTCTCACCACACAGACGTGGTGTAGGAAAGACTTTGCCAGGGTTACATATGCCTTCAGGGTCGAAAGCGCATCGCAACATGTGCATAGCATTCATATCTTCTTCTGAGAACATCTTGGGCATGTACTTCTTCTTATCTACTCCTACCCCATGCTCACCAGTAATGGATCCTCCATACCTGAGACAGATTGATAAGATCTCTCCTGCTACCTGCTCCGCTTTCTCTTCCTGACCAGGTATGCTGGCGTCGTATAGCACTAATGGATGCAGGTTGCCATCGCCGGCATGAAAAACGTTGGCTACTCTTATGCCGCTTTGGGCACTTATTTCTTCTATCTCTCGTAGTACATCTGGCAGTGCAGTTCTAGGGATAACGCCATCCTGTACATAGAAGTTAGGACTTATCCTGCCGACTGCAGCAAAGGCTGATTTGCGTCCCTTCCAGATCAATGCTCTTTCCTCTTCATTACGGGCGATTCGTATCTCTGTAGAGCCGTTATGTAGACAAATATCCTTTACTTTATTGAACTGATCCTCGACTTCTAGGAATGGTCCATCCAGTTCTACTATCAGCACTGCTCCAGCCTTGGGATAGCCAGCGTGTACTGCTGCCTCTACGGCCTCAATTGAAAGTGGATCCATCATTTCAACTGCTGCAGGCACTATGCCCGACGCTATGATCTGCGATACTGCTGCCCCAGCTTGCTCTATAGTGTCGAAAGCAGCTAGAAGTGTGCTCACCGTCTCAGGCTTGCGAACTATGCGAAGCGTTATCTTTGTGACTACCCCTAATGTGCCTTCGGATCCTACAACAGTTCCCACAAGGTCGTATCCTGGTGTGTCTAAAGCTTTTCCTCCGATGTGTATAATCTCGCCATCTGGTAGCACGACCTCCAGACCAGTTACATGATTAGTAGTGAAGCCATACTTCAGACAATGAGCTCCTCCTGAGTTTTCAGCTACATTTCCCCCTATCGAGCAGATCAACTGGCTAGAAGGGTCGGGTGCGTAGTAGTAACCGTACTGTGATACTGCCTGGGTGACCCATAGATTTATAACTCCAGGCTCGACCACTACTCTTTGGTTGGGAATGTCGACTTCCAAAATTCTCCTCATTCTGGAGAGGGAGATAAGTATCCCCTCTTCGATAGGCATGGCTCCACCTGAAAGTCCTGTACCTGAGCCCCTAGCTACAAATGGAATCTTATGGCGGTGACATAACTTGACTATAGCTTGTACCTGCTCAGTAGTTTCTGGCAGAACTACAGCTGTAGGTATAGCTCTATAGTTAGCTAAGCCATCACACTCATAAGTCCTGAGCTGTTCTCTATCGTGTACTACTCCTTGAGGTCCAACGATCGTGACCAATTTTTTTATTAGCTGCTCTCTATTCATGGACTGTACTCCGTGTTTGGGTAGGCAAGAGCTAGGCTAATTGTAGTGCAATTTCTGTAATTTTCCCTAAAATTATCGCTATTTCCGTTCGGCTGATGTATACTAGCACTAATGCTACGCAACAATATGAAAATTCTTCATAAGCTCCAACCTCGAAATTCTCCTGTGTTTCCCGCAGAGAATTAGGCCGCATCGCTGGTTGGCACTTATGGGAAGATCGTGTTGAGGCGTGGTAAGAAGAAATAACTGGTTTCCATTTTCGGAGGAGAAATAGACCTTGGTATACGCGGATAAAACTCTAACATGTAAAGACTGTGGTGCAACCTTTGTTTTCACTCAAGGAGAGCAAGAGTTCTACGCTAGTAAAGGGCTAATGAATGAGCCCAGCAGGTGTCCCGATTGTAGGAGAGCTAGAAGGGCTGCTCAGAACGGCTCCAGCTACTCCAACAGTGGGCCACGCGAGATGTATGAGGTAACCTGCGATTCTTGCGGCCGAGTCGCTAGAGTTCCTTTCCAGCCCAAGGGTAATCGCCCTGTGTACTGCTCTGATTGCTACAGGCAACAGAGAGAGTCTCGTTCTTCAGGCTACGGTTACTAAGAGGAATTGGTTGGGATTGGGGGAGGTGTACCTCCCCCAATCTTGTAAACCTCTAGCTTGAGGCTACTAACATATATATGCCACCACCAGCTAGGTCGGTGATATATATTTCTCCGTTTTTGTCCTCACCAAATGAGCTGATACTTAGGTCCGTATCAGTTTCTTCCTTCATAACCCAGTTGCTGTTTTCTGCTCTTTGCAAGCTCCAGATTCTGCCTATGCAGTAGTCACCAAAGAAGTACTTTCCTCTAAGAGCAGGAAATCTGTTTCCTCTATAGACGTACCCGCCCGTAACCGAACATCCTAGTTCGTGGCTATACTCAGCAACTGGCAGTGTAAGCCCTTCCTGATTACATTGGCTGGAGGATAGACAGTGCCTGCCCTCCATAATTGGCCAACCGTAGTTTTGACCTCCTTTCGATCCAGCTCTCTGATAGTTGATTTCCTCCCACTGGTTTTGCCCCACGTCCGCGATGTAGAGATCTCCTGTCTGCCGATCGAAGCTAAACCTCCAGGGATTTCTAAGCCCCCATGCCCAGGTTTCAGGTCTGGCATTGTCGCGACCAACAAAAGGATTATCCTTAGGAATCGAGTATGGATTACCTCGATCTACATCTATCCTGAGGATCTTTGCAAGGAGGGTATTCAGATTTTGCCCGTTGCCATAGGTGTCGTTAGCACCCCCTCCATCTCCTAGTGCTATGTATAGATAGCCGTCGGGCCCAAAGGCTAACATGCCCCCGTTATGATTGGCAGCTGGTTGTTCTTGTCTTAGTATGACTTTTTCAGATTTGGGGTCTGCTCTTCTACCATTGTCTATGGCTCTGAACTCTGCAACTACCGTGTTGCCGTTAAGGTCGGTGTAATTTACGAAGAACCTCCTGTTCACCCTATAGTTCGGGTGGAAAGCTAAGCCCAGCAACCCCTGCTCGGATCCACTAGAACCTACTCTGTCGGTAATATCCAAGAAAACCCGACCATCCAGGAATTTTATTTTCCCGCCCTTCTCAACCACGAAGAGACGGTTGCTATTATCGTTGGCGTAGGTGACGAATAGAGGTTGGTCGAATCCTGATGCGATCTGTCTAATACCTACTCGTACGTTGCGATTGACTTCGCGTTCTTGGGTGGCTGAAGGGATCGGATTTGGAGTAGGTTCCTTGGCGGGTTCTTGGCTAGGTTTGGTCGTTTCCTCCGTAGCTACCGGTGTTGGGGGACTCTGTGAAGCTGCTATTGGAGTTGGGGTGGATGAGGGATTGTTAGCGCTTGGGGAGGTGGGAGCAACTGATGGAGAAGGAGAGATTACAGTTTGAGTGGAAGTTGGCGATTGCTGCTCGCCACCACATGCAGTTACTAGCAGCACCAGAATCAGCGCCAAAGTAATGGTTATTTTTCGTGCAACCATTTAGTGATCCTTTCTTAAGGCTTCCTATTATTTATCCTGTTCCTATTCTTCCCTCTCGCTCGACGAATTCGAAGTCGGGTGTTGGACTGTAACAAGTCCATCCTCCATCTACGAGCAGCACTGTACCTGTAATCCATTCGGCCTCATCTGATGCAAAGAACAGTACAGCAGAGGCTACATCTTTAGGATAACCAGCTCTCCCCATAGGTACAACTTTGGCCCATTTAGTTTCGTATTCAGGGTCGTCGTGCAGGTTACGCTCGTTGACTATAGGCCCCGGTGCTACAGCGTTTATGGTGATACCATAAGGAGATAGCTCTAACACGAGGTTACGGGTGAGCATCTGCAGTCCACCTTTGGTCATCGCATAAGCTGAGAGGTAGTGCACCGCCTGGTTGCCCGTAACGGAGGACGTGATGATTATCCTCCCACCACCTCCCTGTTTGATCATCTCTCGGGCGGCAGCTTGAGCGGTGAAGTAAGTTCCTTTAAGGTTGGTGTTTACCACAGCATCAAACGCTTCCTCGGTATAGTCGAGGAATTTGCCCCAGCTCGTTATTCCTGCATGGCAACAGGCTATATCTATCCTCCCGAAAGTTTCTACGGTCTTGCTGACCAGCATTCGGCATTGATCTACAGAAGAGATATCTCCCTGTACAGCTACGGCCTTGCCTCCCGCCTCCAGTACCTTCTCAACAGCGATCTCCGCTCCTCTGCGATCTGTATGGTAATTTGCTACCACGGCAGCACCAGCTTTGCCCAGTGCGATTGCCAATTCCTGCCCAATGCCCTTGCTTGCACCTGTAACTAAAGCTACCTTGCCTGATAGGTCGAACATATAGGCCCTCCACAATAAAGTTCTAGTTACCATAAGGGGATGGCGAGACCTCGCCATCCCCTCTACTCCTATATGCTTTTTGCTGCAATGACCTAGAAGGTTACTTCTACCCTCTTACCCTCCTCAGCGGATTGAAGAATTGCATCGCATATCACTGCATTGCGATAACCATCTTCGAAGGTAGCCCCGTAAGGAGCTATGTCCTTATCGTTCACTATACAATCTAGGAGGTGAGCTATCTCATGTACAAAAGTATGCTCCCAACCGATTATGTGGCCGTGAGGCCACCAGTTGGACCAGAAGGGATGATAGCTCTCTGTAACGAGTACATCCGTGAAGCCTTGAGTATGCTTAGGAGCATCGGTCCTGTATACTTCCAGTTCGTTCAATCTCTCCAAGTTGAACCTTATAGATCCCTTGGAGCCATTTATCTCGAACACTTGGTGGTTCTTTCTACCTGTAGCAAACCTGGAAGCCTCCAGGGTGCCAACAGCTCCGTTCTCAAACTCTACTACGGCCTCGAACGCATCATCCACCTCTACCTTACGCCGCTGACCTGTCTCGGGATCGTTGCGCTCTGGAATGAAGGTTCTGGTCATGGCCATCACGGACTTAACCTCACCGATTAGATGCCGGCCAAGGTCGATTATATGTGCGCCAAGGTCTCCCAGCGCACCGCTGCCTGCAAGTTCCTTATCTAGTCTCCATATATATGGGAATTCTGGATCTGTGATCCACTCCTGGAGGTACACTGCCCTGAAGTGATAGATCTCTCCTAGCTCGCCGTTCTTAATCATCTCATAAGCTAGACGTACTGCTGGCACGAATCTATAGTTAAAGCCCACCATCGCCTTGACGCCTGCTTGATTGACCGCATCCAGCATCGCCTTAGCTTCTTGGGCGTTTCGTGCCAGAGGCTTTTCGCACAGGATATGCTTGCCCTTCTGTGCTGCCGCTATACAAGGCTCGGCATGGGCATAGTTCGGGCCTCCGTTATCGAATAGCTGGATACGATCGTCGTCAAGCATCTGACGCCAGTCAGTATAGTAACCTTCGTAGCCGTACCTGGAAGCGGCCTCTTTGACTGCTTCCTCATTTCGACCAGCTATAGCCACTAGTCTGGGAATGGCTGGTGGTGGATAGACTATGTATGGCAGCTTCTTGAAAGCATTAGTGTGGGCCTTGCCCATAAATGCATAGCCGAGCATACCTACACCCACTTCTGGCGCCTTGGAGGTAGCTCTCTGGCCAGCCATGGTCACGAAGCCTACTTGTTCAGACATGTTCGCACTCCCTAGAGTTTTTGGTTAGGTGTAATTTATTCTCGAGCGAAAGCTGCATCAAAAGCCACAGCAGAAGCTGGGAAGTCTACCTTGCGCACGAAGGCTAGTGCGTCCTGAGCACCCCACTCACGGTCCATGCCTGAGTCTTCCCATTCTACGGAAAGCGGTCCGTTGTAGCCTATGCGGTTCAGCGCTCTTATCATAGCCTCAAAATCAACATCTCCATGTCCAGGAGAGACAAAGTCCCAGCCTCTTCGCCTATCACCGAAGTTTAGATGCGATCCCAGTATGCTCTTCCTGCCGTCTAGGAATTTCTTGGAATCCTTGATGTGCACGTGGTAGATGCGATCAGCGAACTCCTCTATGAAGTCCACAGGGTTGAGAAACTGATGGGCAAAATGGCTGGGGTCGAAGTTTATCCCGAACCCTTCCCTATTCCCTATCGCGTCCAGAGCCTTCCTGGTGGTTACGAAGTCATAAGCTATCTCGGTAGGGTGTACCTCAAGTCCGAACTTTACACCTTCCTGTTCAAATACATCTATAATGGGTCCCCAGCGCTCGGCGAATTCCTGATAACCCTTTTCAATCTCATCGAAATCGTTGGGTGGGAAGGAGTAGAGTAAATGCCAGATGGGTGAACCTGTGAAGCCATTTACCTGGGTAACTCCGAACTTGGCAGCTGCACGAGCTGTATCCATCATTTCTTGTGCAGCTCTCTGCCTGACGCCTTCTGGGTCTCCATCACCCCACACATGTGGAGGCAAAATAGCCTTGTGCCTGGAATCTATGGGATCACAAACTGCCTGCCCTACCAAGTGATTGCTTATCGCAAAGCACTTGAGACCATAGCGATTTAGTATTTCCCATCTAGACTGTACGTAATCGGGCTCCTTGAGGGCTCTCTGGACCTCGAAGTGATCTCCCCAGCAGGCTAACTCTAACCCATCGTACCCCCATTGACTTACCTTTTTAGCCAGCTCTTCCAGGGGAAGGTCCGCCCACTGGCCAGTGAAGAGAGTTACTGGTCTACCCATAGCCTCCTCCTTTCATGTTTGATGTTTGCCCCATTTGTGGGTAAAAAGGCAAGCAGGACTTTTTCCCTTGCAAGCCGCATTCTAAGAAATTTTGCTGTTTTTGGCTAGCCCCTTTTATAAAGTGGGCTTAAAGCCCACCCATGGAGCTTTGTGTCTATTGGGGGTGATCCCGGAGATCAGATGTTGGCCTGAAATACCTGTTGCAGAGCGCTATCCTCTATTTTGATAGTTTTGTTAGTAAGATATTCCCTAATTGAGAAGCATATACAATGAGCCATGACTAGATGTGCATCTTCCACCTGCTCGATATGCTCGGCAGGCACTGTAATTGTCAGATTTGCTATGCTCCGCAGCTTACCCCCATCTTTGCCTGTAAGTCCTAATACCCTGGCTCCTAAATCCCTTGCTATCTGGGCGGCAAAGACTACATTAGGAGAATTGCCGCTTGCACTGATAACTATCAATAGATCCCCTTGCCTGATCATTGGTCTTAATTGTTCAGCAAATACGTGTTCAAAGGACGAATCATTAGCCCAGGCAGTAACCAAGGGCATATTATCTGTAAGTGATAAGACTCTGAAAGGAGTGTGTCCTGGAACTCTTGCTCCTTTGGACAGGTCACATGCGAAGTGCGAAGCCGTAGCAGCGCTCCCGCCATTACCTACGATGTATATGTTGTTGCCGCTGTTATGACATGAGATTATCTCCCAGGCCGCTGCTTCGATAGCCTTGAGATCAACTTTTTGTATTGATCCAGTTATACCGTTCCAGTAATCCTTGATCATTTCAATCATCTTTGATTGCTCCTTACGATGGACCAGCCTGACTTGAGTAAGCAAGCTCCTTCGAAGTCGAAACTAAAGGGCATCTCGCGAACGCCGAAGGCTTCTAGTTTGTCCTTTATCTTGGGTTGGCTAATCTGCGGCACGTAGAGCATTAGAAAGCCAGCACCACCAGCCCCTGCTAGCTTTCCTCCCAGAGCTCCTAGTTTGAGTGTGAGCTGATAGATCTCATCTATGTGTGGTTTAGAGATCTTGTCAGATAAGCCCTTCTTAAGCTCCCATGCATGGTGCAACATTGAACCAAATTCGTTCATTTGGCCTCTACGCAGGCTATTTGCCATATCTAGAGCCAATTGTTTTAACTGGTGCAGGTGGTCTAGCGTCTGCATGTTTGATTGCGTCGCTTGTTTCTGCTCTCTTAGAATCTCAGAGGCTTTACGTGTACCTCCGACATAGAACAGGAGAAGATTATCTTCGAGCAAACGTAGTCTTTCAGGGGCTATTTGCATGGGCTCAACCAGAGTCTCATTCCTATAGAACCAGATAAGATTTAGTCCCCCAAAAGCCGAAGCATACTGGTCCTGCTTGCCTATAGGGGATCTAAGCACATCGATCTCAAGTCGACATGCTGCTTCGGCTAAATCATACTTACTGTAGGGCACATTGGATGATGTAAGTAGCGCTTGCAGCACGGATACGGCCAGCGCGCTTGAAGATCCCAGCCCAGTGCCGCTAGGTATCTCAGAGGTTGTGAAGATATCTAATGCTTGCTTGCCTTCGTAGCAAGTTGCAAGGGCTGACTTCTGTATGGCCAGCCTATCTTCAGTGTATATTTTAGGTATACCTTGGAAACACTCCCACACTATCCCATCGATAGCAGACTTCAAGTGGAAGCTGTCATCCAAGCTTTGTCGCAGGATCGTGTAGCAATACTTGTCAATGGCAGTGCTAAGTACAACCCCTTCATACTTTTCGTAGTATTCCGGTAGATCTGTACCTCCGCCAGCAAAGCTTATTCTAAATGGTGCTCTTGAAAATATCGTCTCTTGCATAAAACCTAAGGTCTCGTAAGCTATAAGGATTAGGGCCAGCTTGTCTCGGTAAGTGGTGTAACTATGACCTCTTGCATGCAGGACTCTTCAGGCATGTTGACCGCAAAGAGTATGACTTTGGCCACATTTGCTGGGTCCTGCAGGTTGGCAGGATCTGGCATAGGGATTCCTTGCTCAACAAATCTATCGAAGAAGTGAGTCTTCATACCCCCTGGAATAACGTTCGTAACCCTTATGTTGTCTGGACGTCCCTCTACGCCTAGAGCTCTGCTGAAACCTCTGAGTCCCCATTTGGATGCATGATAAGCGGCGGCGTTTGCCCAAGCCCTGGTGGCTGCGGTAGATGCTATGTTGACGATGTGTCCGTATTTTTGACTCTTCATAATTGGGAGCACTGCCTTAGCCATCAAAAAAGGACCCCTAAGGTTCACTGATATGACCTGGTCCCATTGTGCTATAGTCATGTCGCTGACAGAGAGTGTATGGTCCACAGCTGCACAGTTGACCACAACATCTATCCTCTGGAAGGTCTCGAAAGTTTTTTGGACTGCACTGAATACGTCATCTTCTCTTGATACATCACATCGGATAGCAATGGCCTTTGCTCCATTCTCATTCAGTCTGTTGGCGACGTTTTGAGCTGCTTGCTCATTAATATCTAGGCATGCAACGTTGAACCCATCTTGAGCAAAGGTGCAGGCTGTGGCTTCACCTAGGCCGCTTCCAGCTCCTGTAATAATAACCGTGCGGTTATGAGTTCTATCTGTATTCATACTCTGACTCCTTTCTGTAGTCCGTGTTCGCGATGTGAAGTTTCTTGCTTAGTGCTTTTACGTACAACTGGGTCGTCAGCTCCGCTGCTCTTTCCCAGGTAAACAACTTCACCACCCGATGTCTGGCGTTAGAGCCCATACGTTCCCTGAGATCATCTTTATCGAGGAGCTCTATGATGCGAGCGGCAAGCGTTTCCGGTGACTTAGGAGGCACAAGATAGCCAGTCTCACCATCTGATACGGTAAAAGCTATTCCCCCCACATTAGAGCCTATTACCGGCCTACCGCAGGCCATAGCCTCAAGTGGTGTTAATCCAAATGGCTCATACCAAGGAGTTGTAACTATTAAGTCAGCGGCTGAATAGTAGGCATAGAGCTCATCAGGTTGTCTCTTGCCTATGAATATAACCCTATCCTGCAACCCCAGCTCCAAGATCATAGATTGGAGAACTCCGATCTCAGGAGTTGCCTTAGGGTCGGGCTCTCTAGTCTCGCCACCTACCAACATTAGCAGTGGATTGATATCTGGTCTGTTTGTAATGACCTTATGAAGTGCCAGTACGATGTTTCGGACATCCTTCCTGGGTATGATGCGTCCCACATAACCAATTACAGTGCCTCGCCAATCTAGTCCTATGAGTGTTCTCGCAGCTTCTTTACCTATTGGGCGGAACCTCTCTATGTTGACTGCTGAAGGGATTATTACTACCTTTGCAGGGTCCACTCCATAATCTTCGGTTAGTTCCAGCTTTTCGCTGGGGCACTGAGCTATTAGGTAGTCCGCCTCCGAAGCTACGAGTTGCTCGATAGTAATCCTCTCTGTAGGACTAGTGTCCATATCTCCCTGGTGTTTGCGCTTAGTCTTACCCATAGCGTGAAATATATGGATCATTGGGATGTTAGCCCGATGTTTCAGCTTGGTAGCTGCCCAGCCAGACATCCAGAAGTTACTATGAATTAGGTCATATCGAATGTTATTGCGCTCGATAAAATCCAGCATGTTTCGGGCGAACTCTGGCATAAGACTCCATAGATCGTCTCTGAATACGTGCTGTTTTGGTCCCGCTGGCACGTTTATAATTCTTACGCCTTTACTCCAGTTCCGCACCTCTGGAGATTCTGGGGAGTCCAGACGAGTAAAGATATCTACACTGATGCCCATTGCTCCTAGATTACGACTTATTTCATCCACGTACACGTTTTGCCCACCTGCATCTACACCTCCAAGGAGGGTCGCTGGACTTGCGTGCTCACTGATAAATGCAACCTTTGGTCGCTCAGCTAAGTGCATCATAGACCTCCAGCTACCAGATCGAAGGCTTTATTCCAATCCCTCCTGAACCTATCTAAGTTGAATCTCTCCTGTGCAGTGCACTTTGCATTCTGCCCCAGTCTTTTTGCCTCTTTGGGATTGTTCAAAAGGAATAGCATTCTGTCTATAAGGAACTCGACGTCACAAGATACGTAGCCGTTGTAGTCGTTCTGTATCACAGTAGGTAGTTCCGTAGTGGCCAGTGCTATCACAGGCATACCTATGGTCATGGCTTCTATTACCGCCAGCGGCAAGCTGGTGTATCTCATGGGACTGAACAGAAAGCGATATCTTGCCATCAAGCGATGTAGATCTCGGTACTTGATGTCCCCTAGCCCGCCTATCTCCTCGCTCTTTATGCCACAAGTGTCCAAAGGAACACTTTCACGAGCCTTGCAGAAGATGTCGTAGCCCGAGATACGTCCACGGCGTTTCATCTCGTTGATTACGGTTATACCTTTATCTCGGTCGCCAACATACTCTATGGAGGGGTCGATAGCCACGCTATGCTCAATAACCATAGTGGGCGTTCTACCGCTATCCCACATAAGGTTGTTGAAGTGGGTTACATGTACCAAAAGGACATTAGGGTCGTCTATGGGATGCTTCGTATCAGTGGGATGCTGGCGCGGACAGTTGTGTTCCAGGTAGATCTTAGGTAACTTTTGTTGTTCGGGGCTAAGTATCGCAGGGATATCTTCGTAAAAGTTTTTGGGAGTCTGGCATATTATTATGTCCAAGTCCAGGTTCCTAACTTCTTCTGCTGGTACCTCGCGTACATATGGAGGCATTCCTGGACGTCTACCACCATAGCCTTCACCTCTGTCAGGTGTTACTGGAAGGTACCAATCTTGGTCTATTTGTGCCAAAGCGTCCAGATAGCTACCATGTATGTGCCAACAAAGTATTTTGTATCTACGCATCGCTAGAAACACCTCAAAATGCTGTAGATGGTTTTACGTAGTAGTTCTGGAGCATGTAGATACATGCATCCAGCACTGGTTCAACCGGTAGCTCCCATAGAGGACTACCACTGTAGGATTGCACGTGCTCATAAGCTTTCACTGCCTTATGTAGATCCTGGTTTATGGGCCCGAATTGCTCAGGTGTGGTGGGCCCAAATAGGACTACGCTGGGTGTGCCAGTGGCTGCTGCTATATGTGAGGCTCCTGTGTCGTTGGTAACTAGAAGATCCATCGAGGATACTACCGCTGCGAAAGTCCCTAAATCTGTTTTGCCTATAAGATTGACTACGTTGCTTCCAACGGCTGCTTCTACTTCCTTTGAAAGCCCTATTTCCTGGGAAGTTCCAGTAAGTACTATGGTGGCATCAAAAAGCTTGACTAGGATCTTTGCCAACTCTCCAAACTTCTGTGTCGGCCACCTCCTGATATCTTCTTTAGCACCCATGTGCATGCCAACTATAGGACCGTTGTTATACAAGGCGGGCCGGATTAGCTCTTCGGCTCGAGCTCTTTCGTGTGGATATATAGGGAACTCCAGGTCTGGCGTGCTGTGTGCACCTAGCAGGCTTACGAGATCTAGCCATCGCAATATCTCATTTTTGATTGGTCTCTCGGTAAAAGGGATACTTATCGTTAGTCTGTCGTCTCCATTGACGGCATGTCCTAGGCTTATTCTGGCACCTAATTCGGCAACGAAACCGTTGCTGGTTGTTCCATTACCTTGCATCTGGATAGCCAGATCGTAGCCGTAGTCTCTGGCCTGTATAAGAAATTCTTGAGTTCTGGTGGGATTAACATCCACCTCAATGATGCCTGGATATCCTGGGAACTCGAGGAATCGGTCCAGATAATGGCTAAATCTAGATACGAACTCTTTTGCCCAGGGCAATCCTATAAGGGTTATTTCAGCGTTTGGGAACCTCTCCCTTAGTGCTCGGAATGCAGGTAAAGTAAAGAACAGATCGCCTAGAAACAACGCTCTGAATATCACTATTTTCTCTATGTTGTCGAATGCAACTGGATGATTCATGTTGATCTCCGTTTTGAATTACGAGATGATCCTCAATACGGCCTTGGAGACCTCGTGAGGTGGTATGTCTAAGCAGGGCTGGCCTATAGGGCATTTGAATAGATAACAGGGGTGGCAAGGAGTAGGCTTCCTCATTAGTAGGGCTCTGGTATCTCTTGGTCCCCAGGCACTCTCCTCATCTGTGCCTGAGAAAAGAACTACAACTGGCACTCTTAGCGCATCTGAGAGATGCATAGGGAGGGTGTTGTTGCATATCACGGCCTTAGCCATCTTCAATACTGCTGCATATTCAGATATTGAGGTAACCCCTACAAGGGTTTTGACTTCCGGTGCGGCATCTGCGATCCCCTCTACCAAAAGACGCTCCCTATCACTACCAGTTACAACCACATGTATGCCTTTCCTGGTTAGCTCCTGAGCTATCACGGCGAATTTGTCCACGGGATATCTGCGAGCACTTGCACTTGCTCCAGGATGGATAACCACATACCCTTCATCGACTCTGATGCCCATTGATCCTAGCTTCTCATGGGCAGATAGAGATGCTTCTTCATCGATGAATATCTTTAGACTGCGATCTCTTACTTTGAACCCTAGAGACTCTATTAGCCTGAGATTTCTCTCGACTTGATGGACGTTGTCGGGGACGCTCTTTAGTTCATGTGTGAGCACGCTCCCTCCGAATTCCTTGGATTCACCTGCACGCAGTGGGATTCCAGCCAGGTAGCAAACATAACCAGGAACATGCGGATCCTGGCTGAAGGAGGTGAAGATTATCGCCCCATCGAAGGCATGTTCTCGAAGCTTTTCTACTAATTCAAGCTCTCTAGCGGGATCAAAAGGCAGGTCTCCTAGATCTTGCCAAAGAGATTTCCACGCTATAACTTCATCGATCCAAGGTAGTAATGGGGCGGCACTAGCTCCTCCGGGAGAGAGCAGCATGGTGATCTTCGTCTCGGGCAGGTTTTCTTTTATCGCACGTAGCGCTGGTCCCGTCATTACGACGTCGCCTATGTTATCCAATCGAACAGCTAGGAGGTTTTTGACATTTAGCCACTCGCTCATGCGATCCTCCTTTGGGCTGACCCTTGTAGCAGATCTATCGAAGCCTGTAGTACTTCTTGAGGCGACACCGAGGCGAGACACTCATGCTCAAAGGGACATATGCGAGAGTAGCAGATGCGACAGTCAACCTCGTGGAATAGAAGCTTATGAGGAACTTTCCAAGGATGCCACTGCTCTGGAGGGTTGGTCAATGCGAATAGGGCTACTACAGGTGTCTTTAGAGCCGCTGCTAAGTGCATCGGTCCAGTATTGTTGGTAATGACCAGATCTGCATGTTCGATCAATGCACAAAGTTCAGGCAGACTTCTGCCATAGAAGAGCTTAGGTTCTGTTGCCATGCGGCTCTTAATATGTGTAAGCAAGTCCAGCTCTGTTTCTGCTCCAGTAAGGACAACTTCTGCTCCCATCTCAATCTTGATGAGATCAGCTACTTGCGCATAGGACTGCCATGGGTACGTGCGTGCAGGCATACTGCAGCCTGGATGAATCACTACGAGTGGTGATTCTGGAGACTTTATCGACATATCTTCAAGCCATCCACGGACTGCACGCCTAAATGCAGAGGGAACTTCTATTACCAGATCATCTTGGGTGCCCGAAAATCCTACGGCTGATACAAGCTCGAGCCCTCTCTCCACCTCGTGTATAAGCGTTGTTGGTGGCTTATGCCTGGTAGTGAGCAGGGACCCTGCCCCGCCGCTAGTGGATCCGAGCCTGAGGGGTACATCTGCCAGGTAGCACAAGTAGGCAGCAGGCAAAGGGCTTTGACGATAAGAGGTGAAGATTATCGCTCCATCGAACTTGTGGTTTCTTATCTGCTCTATTATCTTCATCTCTCGTGCACTATCTTGAGGTAGTCTCTGCCAGGGGTCCATCCATGGTGCGCTATAGATGATCACGGAATCTATATCTGGGTTGACTTCGGCTACCTGCGCTCCTACTGGGCTGGCCAGGAGAGTAATTTGACATTCAGGTAAAGTTTCCTTGATCGCTCTTATCGCAGGAGTGGCCAGGACCACATCTCCAAGGTTATCCAGCCTCACGATTAGTATTCTCTTGGCTTGAAGCCAATCTATACTCACGTCTACATGACCTCGCTTGTTAGTTGTTGATTGGGAGCAGAACTGATGATTCTTTCTATCAAGCTGGATGTACTGTAATTTTCCGTGAGAGGAACTAAAACAAGCTTAGTACCTATATCCTGAAGTATTGGAGCTTCTGGAATCTCCTGTCCCTCGTAGTCCGCCCCTTTGACAAGCACATGAGGCCTAATCGTCTTGATCATTTGTATAGGGGTGTCCTCGTCGAAGAGCACTACATGGTCTACTGGCTCTAGCGAAGCTACTAGCTCCAGCCGGTGTCTTTCATCGTTTATTGGCCTGTTAGGACCTTTGAGTCTGCGAGCGCTTTTATCGGAGTTGATGGCTACTACCAATAGATCACCAAGCTCTTTGGCTTTCCTAAGCAGGTTTACGTGTCCAGCGTGGAGCAGGTCGAAAACCCCATTGACCATAACTATGACTTTGCCTTCTCTACGTGCTGCCTCCAGCTCTGCGATAAGAGATTCATATGGCTGGTCGCTTTGTCTATCTAGAGTGCTCATCCTAAGGAGAAGTTCTCTATGTTCTACTACGGCAGTCCTCCGCTTGAGCACAGCCAGCCTAGCGTTCTCGACCCCTATGCGAGTAGCCTCTGCAATATCAGCCCCTACAGCAATTGACAAAGCTGTTGCTGCCAGGAAAGAATCCCCTGCACCAGCAACGCTGGCTTTGGGAATAGGGTAGGCCGGTATATGGAGAGGTTCGGCTTTCTGCCCCAACAGTAGTACTCCCTCGCTAGCCATTGTGATGGCTATAAATCGACAATCCATACAGTCAAGGAGTTGTTTGCCTATACCCATCATTTCCTCAATATCGGGAGGCTTGATACTTGCTGGTCGACCAACAGCAGCTCGAGCTTCATGATGGTTGGGCGTTATCAAGGTCGCGCTAGCCTTGCCGTATGAAATGATGTTCTTGGAGTCGACCATGAGGGGTATATCGTGGGTTCTGCGAAAGTCCTTTATTACTGATGTTACATCTTCAGATACAGCTCCATAGCTGTAGTCTGATACTACAATTACGTCGCACTTCGTTAGTGCTTGCTCCAACTTGTATAGCAGCTCCTCCCTGGAGGATTTCGAGTAATTGGTCGTGTCGCCCTCGTCGAACCTGACCACGTACTGCTCGTCTGCTAATATCCTCATCTTGTGTATGGTGGAAATATTAGGGTCCTCTACCAGCCACCCATCGTCGATGTCGTATCTTCTAAGGGCAGTCCTGAGGTAGGCAGCATTTGCGTCTCTGCCAACAAATCCTAGAAACATAACCTGCGCTCCAAGAGCTCTGAGGTTTGAAGCAGTATTGGCAGCTCCCCCAGGGACCCTTTCCTCTCCACTTTTAGTTACCACTGGCACTGGGCCCTCGGAACATAGCCTGCTTGCTGTGCCCTCTAGGTAGCTGTCGAGCATCGCGTCTCCAATTACCAGCGCCCTAACTTTATGGAAGTTGTTTACAATGTCTACTTTCAGCATCTTGGAGCTCCTTGCTGGACTCTCGGGCTACACAGCTGCCTTCCAGGAAGAAGGAATGTAGTCAAGATCGACGTCTTTTATTTGCCCCTCCAGGCTTTGGATGATCTGAAGGGCATGCTTTGTGGTTCTTGCGACGTAATCAGGAGTTCTATCCGGACTGCTAGGCTTAGACTCAGTACCGAGGTCTACCAAGATAGTCTTGCAGCCAGCTTTTCTGCCCGCCTCTACGTCGTTGAGTATGTCACCTACCATCCATGACGACGACAGGTCCAAATTCATATCTTTGGCGGCCTGCAATATCATTCCTGGTTTTGGTTTCCTGCATTCACATTCACAAGCCAGATGGGCTAAGTTTCCCTCTGGATGGTGCGGACAGTAGTAGAAAGCATCTATACGCACTCCAAACTCAGAGAGCTGATCTTGGAGGCTAGTGTGCATGAGTTCTAGGTCCCGCTCCGTGAAGTAGCCATGAGCTATGCCTCCTTGGTTGGTGATTACAACTAGTTTGAATCCCATTTGCTGTAGGATTCGCATCTCTTCCGGCAAGCCTCGGTAGAGTACTAGGTCCTCTGCCCTGGAAGGATAATGTCTTGGATGTACTAGCGTGCCATCACGGTCTAGAAATACTGCTTTATTGCCCATCAACCACCTCTTTGGATAAGTGCTCTTCTACAACCTCGCATAGAATGTGTATGGCTAGTAAGTGTAGTTCCTGTATGACGTCTGTCTCTTCGGCTGGGAAGCGCACTATGATGTCTGCCAGCTCCTCTACCTTGCTAGGCTTCTTGCCTGTAAATGCCACTGTTTTGAGCCCTTTCCTGCGGGCCGTATTAACAGCTGCAAGCACATTAGGCGAATTTCCACTGGTGCTAAGGATCAACAGCACATCTCCCTCATTGCCTAAAGCATCGACCTGTCGCAGGAATACTTCTTCATATCCAAAGTCATTAGCTATAGCCGTAGTCGTAGCCATATCAGTGCCCAAGGCTAAGGCTGCTATAGGAGCCCTGTTCTTCTTGAAACGCCCGATCAGCTCTCCTGCCATGTGCTGTGCTTGCGCGGCGCTTCCACCATTCCCACATATCAGGATCTTCTTATTCGAACACAAGCTTTGGATTAGTGTGTTGGCCACGCTCTCTAGCAACTCTGAATCTCTAATGAGCTGGTTTATGGCCACATTTAGTTTTTCCTGTCTTTTCTGGAGTAAGTTATTGATACTTATGGTCATGCCTGTCTCCTGTTGATAATCCTAGTAGGTACAGATGTATTACTGCATCGTGCATATGCACAGAGTATCAAGATGCATATTAGAATGCTTTGTGCGAATGCATAATGGTGCTTCTATTCGTTTCTGCTGGAAGCCTTGAGGGTGAGTGCAAGCCTCAGCTGGACAGCGCTATCAAAGTCACGAGGGTCAAGCCCTGTCAAGGAGGCTATCTTATCTAGGCGATAAGTTAAGGTATTTCTGTGTATGCAGAGTTTTTTAGATGCACTTGTGGGACAACAATTCTCATTAAAGAATACCTCGAGAGTTTGCATCAGCTCTGGGTATTTCTCAAGAGGCTTAAGTAGATGTGTAGCCAAATCATTCTTTGTGCGTTCATCTGATATGCCGACAAATGCTGGTATGCCAAGGCTGTCCAGACAGTGGACCTTGTTAGGACCATAGAACTTAAGCCCAAGCGAGAGCGCTGCGCGAGCATCCTGATAGGAAGCAGTGAGCCCCAGTATACCAGGATGGTATCTTCCGATCCCTATAGTAATGGGTTGCTTTGTCTCAGATCGTAACTTAGACAATAATGCGTTAGCAGCCCTCTTTAAGGCCGCCAAATTTGCCCATGAAGAGGGACTAGTATCTAGTTTCTCTTTCGGTCGCAACCAGTTGGCAAGGTCCCTTGAGCTACTGGCTTTGAGCACTACGACTTCCCCCTCGCCTATATAGCCGCATATCGTATCCGAGGGCAACATAAAGAAGTCTACAATGCTCCTTATTACAGTGTTCACTTTTTGCTGTACTTGTCTATCATCTCCCCCCAGGATGTATTTGGAAGCATCTATCAGCAGCACAGCTCGTGGCAGATTTAAGTCCATTCCCAAGATTTGAGCCTGCCTGATTATTGAGGTTTCATCGCTAGAATTACCATGCAGAAGATCATATATCAGCTTGTTCTTCAGATCGGATTGGTTTGGAAGGCTTTCAACCAGCATTATCTGATTGATCACCATCTCCACGAGAGCCTCTGCCATCCTTGGAGGCACAGAAGGCTTGTTGGACTCGATGATCATCAACTGCCCGCACTTATCTCTTATTTTTATCGGCACTCTAAGTTGGTGAAGCATACGGCGGCTGGGACTAGTATCGAGATTCTTCCCCATAAATCTTCTGTCCGTACTAGCTATTACCCAGCCCCGATCATCTGCCACTATAACTTGTTGATCTAGCAGACTACCAATCTTCTTGACTACTGTATTTGCCACCTCTCGAAAGTAGTCTTGTTCCATCCCCATGGCTTCTTATCCCTTAAAGCTACATCCCTAATCATTTCTAGTTCCAGATCGCAAGTTATTCGTGACACTAGAAGAAGCAAGATATTTGCCACTTCTCCTGTTACAGTGGTACTGTTACTGCTAAATTTGCTGCATTTTGGAGGTGTATGTAATGGCAGAAGAATTGATAGCAAGCGTAGAAAGATCTCATGATCTACTGATGGAAGCCTTTAGGATTTTGGAATCAGTGTTTCTGAAGCTTGAGGAAGGGCAGCGTAGGGAGATGTCCTTTACTGATCTTGATGCCTTACAAGAAAGGTTACATGATGCTGAAGAATATGCGGAGGACTGTAAAGAGACTGCGCGCAAAGCGATAGAGACTATCGAGAACTGGAAGTAGTTATGGGAACAGAAACCAAATGCAAATTCTGTCTTATAAGCAGTGACGAATCCAATGCTAAGATAGTGTATGCTGATGATTTCTGCCTTGGATTTCTTGATATAAGGCCTGTTTTCCCAGGGCACGTATTAGTCATTCCTAGAAAGCATTATGTTACTCTGCCAGATCTGCCTAACGATCTTGTATTACCTTTATTCAAAGCCGTGAGAACCCTTTCTGAGGCTGTACCTAAGGCGATGGAGGCTGAGGGGACCTTCGTGGGAATAAACAACAAAATTAGCCAGAGCGTTCCACATCTGCACGTACACGTCGTTCCTAGAAGGAGAGGAGATGGGCTTAGAGGCTTCTTCTGGCCCAGGCAAAAGTATCCAAACGAAGCAGCTATGGAAGAAGTAGCCAGGAAGATAAGGGAAGCGGTAGACGCGATTGTAAACTGAAACTCCCTAAAAGTCCCAGAAGTTATCATGAGTTTTCTTTTGAAGAAAGTTGATCACCTCTGACAGCTTCGGGTATTGGCGGTCTCTATGTTGTGATATGACCATTGCGGCAAGAGCGCACGCGAACTGTAACCTGTGGTAAGGCGGCCAACCACACCTTCGAGCATACAAGTATCCTAGATCAAAAACATCACCTGCCCCCACCGTGTTTACAGCTTCAACTCTAAAGCCTTCAAAATAGATCTCTTCGCTCTTGTTTATATATAGAGCTCCTCTTTCTCCCATCTTGATAACGGCTTCGCCTGCGATCCTGGGTCGTATTTCTTGTAATGCCTCATCTAAACTATTCTTAGCTGTAAGGTGTAGAAGTTCCTCCTGGTTGGGTAAATAAACATCTACGTGTTGTAGGAGGGAGTAAGTACTTTTCCTTGTAATGTCTGTCCACCCACTAGGATCCCAGCTAGGATCAAAGAATACAATTTGTCCTCGCTCTTGCAACTCCTTAGCGAAATCTTGAATGTGTGAGGGGGACATTAGAGGTAACAGATAATTACCACAGAGGAAGATCTCTTCACAAGAATATATAAGAGATTCACGACTTCTAACTAAGGTTAGGTCCATCTTGCTATGGGCTCCCAGTGTGGATAGTATTCCCCTCTGCCCTTTGTCCCCGACGAATATGATCCCTAGGGAAGTTTCTTCCCCTTCCATTACGATCACACCTTCGCAGGATAGCCCGCGATTCTTCATCTCTTCTAATAGAAAACGCCCAAACGCGTCATTTCCTATGGTAGATATGGTAAATGTAGGGATTCCTAGCCCCTTTGCCGCAAGCATGATATAGCCGGCGGTACCTGCAAGAACCATTTGGGCGGAATCAACTACGAGCTCTTCGTCCCATCTAGGGAAACGGCTAACCGTTCTTACCCAAAGATCGACGTTCAGATTACCAACTATTGCTAATGGCCTTGAGAGCTTACTATTCATCCAGTTTTACTACCTGCGAAAGGTTTCTCGGCTGATCTGGATTTAATCCCAATGAAACTGCCCTGTAGTAAGCCAGGTATTGCAGGAATGGCATGTAGAGCGCACATCTGGGTACATCTGTTAGCTCCTTCCCCACGAGCAGGTGCATATCAGATCCATCGATGGGATAAGGAGAGCAAGATGCGACGAAAGCACCTACTTCCTTAAGATCAGTTACTAATGACGGTATGTAATCTCTTTCTCTGTTGCCGGCAAGCAGGATTATTGCAGAGCCTTCTCTTACTGTTGATATTGGACCATGCCTGAACTCCAGCGGATTGTAAGCCTCGCAGTGGACCTGAGTCATCTCCTTAAGCTTTAGGTTGCCCTCCTGAGCGAGGCCATAATTGGGTCCAAGCCCTAGATACACAAAATGATCTAGGTTTAAATTCTCACCTAGCTCCTGTGCTTTGGATTCAAAACTCCTGATGTCTCTCTGTAGGTAGGTGCTCAAGGAGGAGATCTGGTCTATGACCATCTGATCTCCTGCTAGGGATGCAGCTACGTACTGCAAAGCTATCAGCATCGAGGTGAATGATTGAGTCATAACTACTGATTCCTCGTGTGCATGAGGAAGTTGAATGCTAAATCTAGTCCTCTTGGTAAGCTCAGTATCACTGTTGCAGGTTATCCCAATTGTAGTTACGTTTGATCTGTTAGCAGCCAGATAGTCAGCCGCAAGTAATGCTTCGGTGGTTGTACCAGAACGAGAGATTATGAAAGCTATTACCGGATATCTGGAAGGTACAGTAGATTTGGCGGACAGGAACACTTCGGAGCCGGGCACAGCTGATGATGTATAGCCGGTTATCTCCTGGAAACACTGAGCTGCACTCTGAGCTATATACAGAGATGTGCCACATCCTACGAATACATAATGAGTATCCGGGGTTATCGTCAGGTGAGGCTGCAACTCGGCCCATTGTGAAGATATTGCGTCAACGGTTGTCTTCCAGGAGACGGGCTGATTAGTGATCTCGTTATAGGTATGAGAGTGTGCTGTGCTTGTTTCTAACACTTATTCTGCTCCTAATAAAAGTGTTCTAACAGTTACCTGAGACATTATTAGGTCTATATCTTGCGGGTTTATGTTTCCTGCGGTTTTTTTGTAGAGTTGAGGCTGTCCCTACCGCTACAGCATACTTTAGCATCAGATCAGGGTCTTTCCATACAGACTGAGCATGCAAAAAACCTGCTAGCAGTGCGTCGCCTGCCCCGACTGGGTTTACTACCTTTATATCAGGAGGTATTGCTTGTAGCACAAGCTCTTTTGTTAGCAATATGGCACCGTCCTTCCCTAGCGTTAGCAATACTATTGCATCTGTGGATAGATGCTTCGCTAGCAGTTCTTGCCTGCAGAAAGCTATTATCTCTTCTACTGTGGAGTCTCTACCCATCAGGTCTTGAATCTCTTTTCTATTGGGCTTTATGATGTTAGGCTTCCCTCTTATGCCCAACCGTAGGCATTCTCCACTGGTATCTAGAACCGTTTGCACATTCAAGCCCTTGAGCTGTGATAACAGGATCTTGTAGTAGTCGTTTGGAACTCCCTTGGGCAAGCTACCCGAGAATACTACTGTATCCACCTCTGTTACCAGTTGCTTAACCAGCTCTAAGAGCTTGTCAGATTCGTCCCTGGTAATATTTGCTCCTGGCTCCAGCAGCTCTGATACCCGGCCGTTTGCTTCCTCGATTACTGCTATGCACAGTCTGGAAGCATCTCTGGTTTTTACAAACTTGGGCACTATGCCTATAGATTGCAAAGACTCTTCTATGAACTGACCCGTATATCCCCCTACAAATCCTGTGGCTATTACATCATCACCAAGAATATTTAGGATCTTGGCCACATTGTTGCCTTTACCACCAGGGGAGTAGATCTTCTCGTGTACGCGCAATGACTCGCCTGGCTGCAGGTAAGGCAGAGCATAAGTTATATCTATGGCTGCATTAAGTGTTACAGTCAGAGCTTTCATAATCGTCTTTATCTTTAGATAAGGGGAAGGGGTACCCCTTCCCCTTAGAAAAGTGATCCTAGTTTACTAGTGATATTCTGGCAGCCAGTCGCCATGGGCAGCTATGAGTTCATCTACCAGAGAATATATCTGATCCGGATCAAGTTCAGCTGCAGTATGTGGGTCGAGCATCGCCGCCTGATAGATATACTCTTTCTTCCTGGTTAGTGCTGCCTCTACAGTGAGGGCTTGCACATTGATATTGGTCTGCATTAGTGCTGCTAGCTGGATTGGCAGAGAACCTATCTTGATTGGCTGGATGCCATTTCTATCTACGAGGCATGGAACTTCGACGCAGCATCCCTGAGGAAGGTTGTCGATCAAGCCGTTGTTAGGTACGTTACCATAGATTACACGGGTGTTACCCTTTTCATCCAGTTTGGGAATACCTGTCTCTATGCTATGTATGATATAAGAGGCGAACTCGTGTGTCCTTTCGACTTGTATGGGCTCATCGCTCTCGTAACGCTTGCGTAGCTCTTCCCAGCCAGCGATTTGTGCCTCGCATCTTCTTATATATTCGTCGAGAGGTATGTTGTATTTCTCTATTAGGTCTGGTCTGTCTCTCTTTATATACCAGGGAACGTATTCGCTGAAGTGCTCGCTTGATTCCGTCACAAAGTATCCAAATCTCTTGAACACGTCATATCTCACGCGATTATGTTCCGGTACTCTTCCTTCTTCTATGACCTTTCTTATTAGCGGATATAGATCTTCTCCGTTCCTCTCGAACTTAAGATAGAACGCCATATGGTTTATGCCGGCACACACGAAGTTGATCTCTTCAAGGGGCACTCCTATGTCTTTCGATAGCTCCCATGCCGTTCCCTGGACGCTGTGGCATAGGCCAACAGTCTTTATCTTGCTGGCACGGCTTATCGCCCAGCAATTCATCGCCATGGGATTTACATAGTTAAGGAAGTACACATCTGGACATAGCTCCTCCATGTCCTTGCACATATCTAGGAGCACAGGTATGGTCCTGAGGGCCCTCATTATGCCGCCAATACCTAAGGTATCAGCTATGGTTTGCCTTAGACCGTACTTCTTGGGGATCTCGAAGTCTATAACTGTTCCTGGCTTGTATCCAGCCACCTGGATCATGCATAGGGCATAGTCAGCTCCATACAGTGCCTTCCTGCGATCAGTAGTAGCCTCTATCTTGGCAGCTGCATTGAGGGCTTGCTTTATCTTGTTAGCTACTATCTCTGATGTCGAGAGCCGATCTGGGTCTATATCAAATAGACATATAGTTGAGTCCTGTAGCTCTGGAAAAGAGAGGATATCTCCTATGAGATTTTTGGCAAAGACGGTACTCCCAGCTCCGATAAATGTGATCTTTGGCATACTTGGCCCCTTTCAGAAAAACGTTTCTTTCTGTGCGATAGGGTACCAGATTTGAGGTGTAAATAGTGAGTAAAAATACTGGAAACTAAGTATTAGCTGTATCGGTTTATATAATTAGATGCTTGCCTGTAGTTTGTTGTTTTACGCGTCTAGTTGCTTATAGTAATAACTTGCAACTTGTAACATATAATACCTCTGCCGTGTCTGCACCTTTAGAGGTCTACGGTTTTGGGGGTGTTTGCTATTTGCAAACTATTAAGGCTTTACAATAGAGGATAGTTTGATCTTCAATACAGAGATGACCATGTGATTGGAGGAGCAGGTTGATTTATTGCGGCGAGTGCGGTGCTCTAAATGATGAGCACAGCGAGCGCTGCCGAGTGTGCAACGCTAAACTTACCCTACCTGCAGAAGAAAGCATTTCTGCTGATGTAGAATATGGGCGGACAGCTGGATCCGGCGTTGCTAGACGATATCTGGGAAGATACATCCTGACAGTCTTTTTGTTAGTCTTGTTAGCCTCTATTGCATGGGCTGTTAGTCATATAGATAATCAGTCTATAGCTAATGTTTCTGGCCCTACTCCTACTATTCCTCCTGAGCCAACTGCAAGTGCAACAGTACCTGCAACTGCCGTTCCAACGTCAGTCTTACCAGTACCTACAGCTGAGCCTACGTTCACACCGCCCGTTCCAACTCCTACTTTGGTTCCGACTCCAGAACCCACTATGCCAGCTTCTGATGATGTAATCGTAGCTCCTTCTGGCCGTATAGCGTTCAGTTCAGATAGGCCAGTGCCGGGAAGAAACAATATAAGAAAGAACAGGGATATATATTCTATAAGAGCGGATGGAACCGGTCTCGTCAGACTCACAGGCGAGTCCTCCTTCGATGGTATGCCGAGCTGGGCTCCAACTGGGGAACAAATAGCTTTTGTTTCGGATCGTACCGGTTCTCTACAAATATGGATTATGAATTCTGATGGGAGTAATCCTTATCAGCTGACCTATGGAAAGAAGATAGCTCAAGATCCAGATTGGTCTCCTGATGGTAAGTACATAGCTTACACTCTAGGGCAAGATAGTGGGATAGCTAAGATCCCAGCCAAGGGAGGTAGACCTATAGTTTTGACCGATTTGAGTTATCCTCAATCTGCTCCCGCTTGGTCCCCAGACGGCAGCAAGATTACTTTCATGGGCAAGCCTGGTAAATATTGGCAGGTGTTTGTGATGAATGCCGATGGTTCAGGACTTCGCCAGATCACTCATGATCCTATAGACCATAGATTTCCAAGATGGATGCCGGATGGTAAGCGTATAATATACAACACTCGGAAGAGCGAGCATGTTATAGGTCAGATATTTATAATGAACGCAGATGGAACCAATGTTACGCAGATTACTACGTCAACAGAGGGGGAGAACGGTAGACCTTTTCCATCTCCTGACGGCAGGTATATAGTATTCAACTCAAATCGCCTGGATAATAATTGGGAAATCTACATAATGCGTCCGGATGGGTCTGAGGTAAAGAGGCTTACCAACACCATTGGGGATGATTTTGAGCCTTGTTGGTCTCCATGAGGTAGGAGTATGTCTGTGAAGCTTACTTTTTTAGGTACGGGCGCTAGCTTTGGCGTCCCTATGCTGGGGTGCAAGTGCCGTGTCTGTAGATCAAATAACCCCAGGAATAAGCGTACTAGAACGTCAGCGCTGATAAGCTTTGACGGACATAACATACTTATAGATGCCTCGCCTGATTTTAGATGCCAAGCTCTAAGTAATAATGTGGACTCTTTAGATGCAGTTTTGTTCACGCACTCCCACGCAGACCACACTTTTGGCATAGATGATCTTAGGGCCTTTAGCCTTAGAGAGCCTATAACCTGCTATGGGGATGAGAGTACTGTAGAAGCGATAAGACGACGTTTTGATTATATATTTAGTCCGATACCTCACCTTGGTTCGAGGCCGAAGTTAAGGCTTCATTCTATAAAAAACAACTTTCGAGTTAGCGGTTTGGAGTTTGTCCCTTTGCCTATAAGGCATGGTTTGGATTGTATAACTGCCTATATGTTCGAAGGCATAGCTTACATAACTGATGCGAGCGAGATCCCAGAGGTTACTCTCCAAAGGATAAAAGGTGTAGATGTGCTTGTATTGAATGCTTTGAGGTTTGAACCTCATGCTATGCATCTTGGCCTGTGGCAGGCGGTAGATTTAGCTAAGACTGTTGGAGCTGAACGTACTTACCTGGTGCATCTAGGGCACGACCTAGACTATGACGAGGTTAGCTCAATGCTTCCTGATGGAGTACAACTGGCTTACGATGGCCTACAGATTGAGGTCTAAAGCTTATCTCGATAACCATTTGCCTCTTAGGTCTATATCAAGGTTTAGCCTTCCTTGGTTCGTGTCCACGGACTCTATCCAGTACTTGGATGTATCTTGACTGTTCTCAAGCTCTCGATTTAGCTCTCTAGAAAGATTGTCGAATAGCTCAACAGGTAGCCTAAGCCCCCCATAATCCACACTTTCTATTGTGGCATGAACCCGACCGGAGTTTGTGTACAAGCTTCCTCGTATTCTCACTTGTACCGGGAGATCAATAATTGGAATTCTGGTTTGGGCATCCATAGTTACCTGGTTATCGGGCTGTAGGTACCATTTGGGATTGCTTAGCCCATACTTGCTAAGGATGTCCTTAGCTTCTGAATTAGCTTGTTGCACAAAGATCTCTTGAGATATGGATAACCTCATATCTGGACTTTGACCACTATTATTAGCACTTGTTGTTATTTCCGGTTGTGGCCTAGTAACTATGAATACTAGAGTGATGATTGCTCCAAGAACTATCCCTATGAGGATGAATATGAAGTTCTTGATTATGTTGTACACTTTACTTGGTACCTCTATTGACTGGGTGTATTATGTATTGACCTAGGAATGATAACATTCTGCTGTAGCGTTCACCTCAGTAGCGAAACTAAAAGTTCTGTAAGTTTTGCAGGAGAAAGCTAAAGTGCCCTATATACCTCATACAGACAAAGAAAGGCAAGAGATGCTGAGCCGTATAGGAGTCAATTCGATTGACGAGCTCCTAACGGCCATACCTGAGAGATATAAGTATCCTCAACTAAGGATTGGCCCTGGACTATCAGAAGCAGAGGTGGCCAAGAAGGTAAATGCTCTATCTGAGCGGAATCTTGATGTGGACCATGTAGCCTGTTTCGCAGGTGGGGGGGCATATAATCATTTCATCCCAGCTGCCGTAAAGAGTGTTACTTCTCGAAATGAATTCTATACTTCTTATACTCCTTATCAGGCAGAAGTGAGCCAGGGAACTCTCCAGAGCATATATGAATTTCAGACCATGATCGCGGCACTTATGGGAATGGACGTGGCTAATGCCTCCATGTATGATGGGGCCACCGCTGCTGCTGAGGGCGCTCTTATGGCAGTGCACTATACCCGACGGCCTAAGATAGTTATAGTCCCAACATTCCATCCGGAGTGGGTGGAAGTTATAAGAACTTTTACTTCTGGCGTAGAGCTAGAGATAGTGGTCGCTGGAGAACTGCCCGATAACTTCAAGTCTACGCCTCGGGATATTGCTACTTACGTAGATGAGCGAACTGCTTGTGTACTGGTACAGTATCCCAACTTCTTCGGAAGTATAGAGGATATAAAAGGGTATGCTGACCTTGCTCATTCTGTTGGAGCTCTCCTTGTGGTTGCTGCCTATCCTATAGCACTCGGGTTACTCAAGCCTCCAGGGGAGCTTGGTGCAGATATAGCTGTGGGGGAGGGACAATCTCTTGGTAATGAGCTCAACTTCGGCGGTCCATATCTTGGCCTCTTTGCGACACGTAAGGATTTTATTCGGTACATGCCAGGTAGGTTAGTGGGAGCTACTAAGGATGTGGACGGTAAGAGAGGTTATGTTCTTACCCTGCAGACTAGAGAGCAACATATAAGGAGAGAGAAGGCTACAAGTAATATATGTACTAATGAAGCTTTGAATGCCTTGGCTTCCACAGTATACCTTTCTCTGATGGGGAAGCAAGGGCTTGCAAAGGTGGCCCAGCTATGCGTTAACAACGCCCACTATTTGGCCGGCGTGCTGAGCGCTGTGCCGGGATGGGAGGTTATAAGCGCAGAACCCTTCTTCAATGAGTTTGTTCTCAAGTGTCCAGTACCAGCTTCGCAAGTGGTATCTGCTCTTATTGACGAAGGGATACTGGCAGGGATAGATCTAGGAAGGTTTGATTCCAAGCTAAGTGAGTATCTATTAGTATGTGCCACTGAAATGAACACCAAGGAAGAGATGGATAGATATGCCAGCTTGATATCTAACGTGAAGGCTGTTCAGGAGTTGGAGAGAGTATAGATGAATATTGCAGGAGGCAGCTTTGAGATAAAGCTGCTTCTTTTTGCCCAGTTTCGTGAGGTGATTGGCCAAAAAGAGCTCCTTTATAAAGTGACAATTGGCTCTACTCCTGCTAGCGTGCTCCGGTCTCTTATAGAGGAGTATCCTGATTTGGCGAGGCTGGAATCTGTAACCAAGTTTATAGTTAACGAGGAGTTCGTGCCTGGAGATTATAAACTCTCCCCTGGCGATACTTTGGCTCTTATTCCACCAGTTGCTGGAGGCAGAGATGATAGCAGTGACTCAAGATCCCATATCCATTGATGAGCTTATAAGCTCTGTATCTCACCCTGGTGCTGGGGCTATCGTTATTTTTCTGGGAGTGGTTAGAGATAATAACGAAGGACGTAAGGTGAGGTATCTAGAGTATGAATCCTATGAACCTGCAGCAAAGGCAAGTATGCAGAAGATCTGTGGCTTCGCCACGGATAAATGGCCGGGGGTGAGAATATCCGCAGTGCATAGAGTTGGGAAATTGAACATAGGTGATATCAGTGTTGCGGTAGTGGCCAGTGCCCCACACAGGCAGGAAGCTTTTGCCGCCGCCAGGTTCGTTATCGATTCTATAAAAGAAGAGTCCCCTATCTGGAAGAAGGAGATCTTTGAGGGTGGCGAGGTCTGGATAGGCGATCCTTCTCTGTCTTAAAGCTCATGAGGGAGAGTATACTCTCCCTCATGAGCTGGTATACATGCAGATGATGAATTTTCCCGAGAGTAGTGAACTCAGTTCTTATCTATAATCGATCTTGCTCCCTTCCTTAGGAACTATCTCTATCCAGACCTGTCCTGGCTTGAGCTCTATAGGCTTACCATCATTGGTTTCATATTTAGTAACCTTATCTACATCCTCTTTTTCCCACTTGCCCTTGAGGACTTTCCCATTCTGGAATACTAGTATTGGGCCTGAGGCGTTAGTGAGATCAACTTCCCTTCTACCATAGGCGTCGCCCTTTATTTGCCACATATCGACCGTCTGCACGATAACTGCAGATGCAGCTATCTGTCTCTTGGTCTCACGATCTAGATGTGGCTTCCCTACCATGTAACGGTTATATAGACCGGTCTGTGGATCATATTTAAACGAAGCCTGGTATCCCTCAGCGTAAGTCACTGAGACTTCTTTACCACTCTCGCTGCCTATGGTTGGATTGTTTGACCAGTGGATTGGCCCCCAAGTGCCCTTCTTGCCTTGTAGGTTTTTGTCTTTGGCTATTAGCTTGCGTATCTCTGTAGTACTTCCATACAGATTATGAGGTGCATCTCTATCGGTGCTTCTCCAGAATGCCTGGGGCGCATAGTATCTGAGAGCATCTATATGCTGTAGTCCCAGTTGGTCTATTAGCCTAATGCCTTGTGGGCTTCCGCCCGCATGTACGTAGACAGGGTTAGTATTCAGATGCCCAGGAGACATAATAGGTGCGTGCCGATCTTATCGGCCCTACTATCTTGGATTCCTTGTTTACGAAGATGGCCATGAATCTGGGTATACCGAATTCTGCAGGGGCTTCATATATGACATCTGCATTTATGAGCCCCGACTGGGGCCTTGCGTCTGGATGGTTCTCAACCATTATCGCGATGGGTCTCTTCCTAGGGCTTAGCAGATTCTTATCAGTTCTTTTTTCTTTATGCTCTGGAGTAGGCGTGGGTTGTGGTGACGGCATCTGTGTGGGGGTAGTGCTCGCAACCTGAGTGGGTGTTGGCTCTGGAGAAGGTGATTGTAGGGTACTACTTTCAGGTGTAGTGGGTGTTGGCGAATTTTCATTAGCACTGGAACCACTACCACAGGCAGTGATAAATGCTATCAGCAAAAGGACCAACGTAGTATAAATCAGATTATGCGTTTTCCTCATAGACTTACTCCGTATTATCCTTCCTCAAAGCTTTCAAACATGTTTCAGATTTCAGAGTAGAGGGATGGGGATTTCGTAACAAGGTGCTATCCTAGAAATTGCATAAAAACCGCACTAGTTAGAATCCTCTTATTAGGAGATAACTTGGAATGCGGTTTAGGTTACGAAGCTCCAGTCAAAAGGTGCAGTACTTCGTACACAGCCCAACCAATTGCTATACAGGCAGGTATTGTCACTATCCAGGCTGTCACGATTCTGCCAGCTATTCCCCACTTAACTGCGGATAATCTCCTTGTGGCTCCCACTCCAAGTATGGAGCTAGAAATGACGTGGGTAGTTGATACAGGTATCCCCAGGCGGCTTGCGACTTCGATTACTGTAGCTGCTGTAGTTTCCGCTGCGAAGCCGTGAATGGGCCTTAGTTCCACCACCTTTAGCCCCATGGTTCTGATAATACGCCAACCTCCAGCGGCAGTACCTAAGGCCATAGCAGTGGCGGCAGCTAGGATAACCCATAGAGGTACGACCCATTCGCTCCCGCTCCACCCATAATAGCTAGCGACGGCCATAGTGATTACGCCCATAGTCTTCTGTGCGTCATTGCTTCCATGACTGTAAGCCATATAGGCTGCCGAAAGTACCTGTAGCCTACCGAATATACGGCTTATGGCTTGGGGCTTGGCTCTGGCGAACAGCCATAGTAGTATGGCCATCACCATGAACGCCACCGCAAAACCTAGAGCTGGAGAAGCTACAAGGCCTGTAAGTACCTTGTTCACGCCGTCAAACTGTATCTCCTGCCAGCCGCGCGAGGCTACACCAGCACCTACTATTGAGAATACCAACGCGTGGCTGGAGCTAGACGGTATACCATACCACCAGGTTATAAGATCCCAGATAATGGCCGAAATCAGCGCTGATATTACTAGCAGTTGGGTGGAATGTTCTGGCTTGATAATCCCTTTGCCAACAGTCTGAGCAACAGCTGTACCAGTAAGAGCTCCTACGAAATTAAGGACTCCTGCCATAATAACAGCCTGTCTGGGACTAAGCACTCTGGTAGCAACCGATGTTGCAATGGCATTAGCGGTGTCGTGAAAACCATTTATGAAATCGAATGCCAAGCCAAGAAGTACGATAACTCCGAGCAAGATCAGAGCTGAGTTTATATCAGGCATTCTTTAGTACTATTCCCTCCAGAGCGTTGGCTATGTCTTCTGCCCTATCGGTAGCATCCTCTAGCAGCTGGTATAACTCACTCCATCGTATGGCCTTTATCAAGGAAGGTATATCTGGCACATCATCGTATATATGAGCCATTGCTTGGTTCAATATGTCGTCGCCTTCGTTTTCTAGTCTGTGTATCTCTACGGTGTTACGAAGTAACGTATCCCTCTTCTTAGCGCTTTCAAGAAGTGGGATGCTATTAGCAAGTATCTCTGCTTGTTCATCTATCACCCTGACCAACAGTTTAGAGATCTCCGTAGGAGCTCCCACTTTATACAGATACATCCGGCGGGCAGCCTCTTCAATGTAGTCCACGAACTCATCCAGTTCGCTGGTTAGTCTCTGTATGTCTTCTCTATCAATCGGCGTTACAAAAGTACTGTTCAAGGCGTTAAACACCTGGTGGGTAATCTCATCACCAATATGCTCCAAATCGCGCAGCTTCCTGACTTTTCTCTCTATATCTGCGTTAGTTTCTACTATGTCCCTCAGGAGAGCTGCTGAATCCCTGGCATTGGTTGCAGCATCTCGGAAGTATTCAAAAAACCTCTCATCATTTGGTAGGAATCGAGCAAGTACCATACTTTGGAGCTCCACTTTGCCTGAATTTGCCAAGCAAAGGTTATCATATAATCACCTAAATATGTAGCTGTACTAATCCCAAGTAATCACTACTTTGCCTGACTTGCCCGAGTCAAACAGCCTATAAGCTTCGTCAGCATCTTCGAGAGGGAACTTATGGGTTACTATTTGCTCAGGATGAAGCTCTTTTCTGGAAAGAAACCCTAGTAGTTCTTCCATCTGGACTAAACCACATACCCAAGATCCCATAAGTGTAAGTTGTTTATGAATCAACAATGGGCTGGGTTCGAATGATACCGTGTTGCCTTCTCCTACAAACACTACTCTGCCCCACTCTCCTGCTATCTCAAGGCATAGATGCCTACCAAGTGGGTTACCGGAAGCATCTATTACCACCTCTACTCCTTCCCCTTTGGTGAGGTCCATTATCCTCTCAGCAGTATTATCTCCTGAGAGGAATGTGTGCTCTGCGCCTATTTTTTGTGCCATCTCCAAGCGTTCTGGGATCACGTCTATGCCAATAACCTCTGCTCCTGAAGCTCTAGCGAGCATCAGTATTCCCAAACCCACAGGTCCCAGCCCTACCACTGCTACTCTGTCCCTACCAGATACACCTGCTCGGAGTATAGCCTGATAACCTGTTCCAAGACCACACGCTGCTAATGCTCCATCAATGAATGTAAGATTATCGGGCAGGTTTATGAGTGTTCTTTGTTCGGCCAACAGGAAGTCAGCATGTCCCCCATCTCGTTGCCATCCATAAGCTGCCCGGTAGGGATAAGGTGCTTTACAGTTTATCATCCAACCTGCACGGCAATCTTTGCACACTCCGCAACCTACGATGTGGTAGACAACCACCCTGTCTCCTGGCCTAAAGTGCTCTACTCCAGGGCCTACTTCTTCCACGATACCACATGGTTCATGTCCTGCTATACAGCCTCTGTAAGCTTCTGGTCCTGTGCCTAGCCATTCTCTGTAGATAGCTCTAATATCACTGCCACAGATTCCAGAGGCCTTCATTCTTACTAGCACTTGCCCATATCCTGGCTGTGGCGTTGGGAATTCTCTTAGGTCGACGGTTCTGTTGCCTGGAAGAACAACCCCTCTCATATTATTCCTCCTATAAACATCAGGCTACTCGCTTTTTACTATTGTATTTGACGGATGTAGGTTTTATACTTCGCCTATCATTCGACATAGATTTACTTATAGCATCAGTGCGGCGGGGAGATAAGGGTATGTCTCGAATTAGTAAAACGAAAGTTTTTTCAATCATAATTCTGCTTATGTTGTCTATCTCATGCGGCCCAGGCAGAGAAAGTTCAGGTCCTCCTGGGGCGGAACAACCTACACCTACAGCGAATGTCCCTACTCAGGAACAGACTCCAGTGGGGTTTGATATCAGCAAAGTTACACCTGAGGCTAAACCCACTCCTATAGTAAGAGGGGCTTGGAAGGATTATGATGGACCAACAGTTACAATCTCTGTATGGATGTATCCTCAGGATGAAGACTCTTTGAAGGCTTATAAGGACACCTTTGAAGAAAAGCACCCTAACATCAAGATCAAGTATGTAGTTTATCCGGAAGATAACTATCAAACAAAAATCAATACTGCTTTACAGGCGCATAAACCTCCGGATGTTGCTGTAATGGAAAATAAAGCTTGGATGAAAGCTGGTAAAGTAGTTGATCTAACTCCCTATTACAAGCAATGGGGTATATCTGTAAATGATTTTGCACAGGGTGGTGTTGCTAGATTTACTCTTGAAAAGGGACCATCCCAAGGTATTTTTGGAGTTGGAGATTTCTTGGGAGGCAACATAATTGTCTACAACAAGGACATGTTCGATGAGGCGGGAGTACCTTATCCTCCGTCTGATAAATCATTGACTTGGCCACAATACGCCGAGATATGTAAGAAAGTTGCCAAGCCTGATCCTAACCCAACTAAAAGGATATACGGATGTTCAGTTCCTCCTTGGGGATTTGGTATTTGGCAAAAGTGGCTATTTGGCCCTAATGGTAAACGTGCTTTGGGAAATATGAATTCTCCAGAAATGATTGAAGCTTGGAACGTGGGTACAGAGTTAGTTAGAGAGAAATATGCTCCTAGCGGTAATGTTCTTCAGACTTTGCCTAATGGAGAGCCAGACCTCTTTACACAAAAAAGAATAGCTATGACGTGGACGGATTTCACCTTTGTTAAGGATTACAAGGCAGCAGGTATCGACTTTGGAATAGCTCCGTGGCCAGTAATACGTGGTTCCGAATCCTTTGTCGACACATGGACAGCTCCATGGGGAACTTTTACTGAGTCAGAACATCAGCATGCTGCGCTAACGTTCCTTAAGTTTATGGCCACAGATGCTCAACGGATCAGAGGAACAGTCTCTGCAGATCCCCCACTATCTTTTAAGGTGGCTGAGCAGATGAAGTGGGGACAAGGGGATCCCCTCAAAGAGCAGTACCTACAAGTACTCAAAGTTGCAGCGAAGGCACAGCCTTTTGTTCCCCCATTGCCTGAGGGAGGTTATAACCCAGATGATATATACAACAAGATGACTGTTCAGGGAGTAAAAGATGCTAAGCCGCTATTAGATGATGCTGCCAAGAGAACTCAACCTTTGCTTGATAAAGCATGGCAAGACTGGGAAAAAAATAGGAAGATAATCCCTCTTCAGGATGTTTCATGGATACCAGCACAAGACCGGCTAGAATTGTTCTGAAAACAAAAAACATGAGTAGGCGTAGTCCTCTGTCTGCGCGTGAAGAAAAAGCAGCGTATTTGTTCCTTATGCCCTGGTTTATAGGTTTAACCTTCTTCCTTGCGGTGCCTCTGGTTTGGTCTTTGTATATAAGTATGACTGATAAGAGGTTGATTTCTGCAGGAGGCGAGCACTTCATAGGGCTTCAAAACTATACGTACATGTTTACCCAGGACGGATATTTTTACCACTCACTCTATGTGACCTTGAAGTGGTTAGTACTTACGACTCCTCTTTACTTATTAGCTGGTTTGTTTATCTCTTTACTTCTAAATCAGAAACTACCTGGTATCCATCTATTTAGAACTATTCTGTATATCCCAGCGGTTTTATCAGGAGTGGCTGTAGCCGTGTTATGGTTACAGCTTTTTAACCCTGAGCTGGGAGCAATAAATTACTTGTTGTACAGGATTGGCATAGATAATCCACCTTACTGGCTGCAAGATCCAAGATGGGCTATGCCAGCTGTGATTATTATGGGACTATGGGGCGTGGGAGGAACAGCTATTATTTATCTGGCAGGATTACAAAATATACCACCTCATTTGTATGAGGCGGCATCTATAGATGGTGCTGGTTCTATTGCTAAGTTTTTTTATATAACATTGCCTATGTTATCTCCCACCATCTTCTTTTTGTTGGTGAATGCAATTATAGATTCTTTACTTATATTTGGACCTGTGTTTGTCTTAGGTGGAGATGGTGGACCTGAGGATTCGTTGCTCTTCTATATGCTTTATCTTTATAGAAGAGCTTTTATTCAGGGGCTAATGGGTTATGCTACGGCTTTGGCATGGGTACTAACTATTCTTGGAGTAATATTAGTTTTCTTGATGTTCAGGTTCGAGCGAAGATTTGTTTTCTATGAAGCTGCAGAATAAGCAGTATAAATGGAAGTGCGTCAAAGGTTTTGACTATGGTTGGTAGGATTTTACATTCGGCATTCGTATACATTATGCTAATTGCTTTGAGTCTATTTATTCTAATGCCTATAGGTTGGATGCTTACGGCAGCTTTGAAGCCTTCTACAGCGCCTGTGTTTACTTATCCTCCGGAATGGTTTCCTACTAAGTACTGGGAATGGGAGACTTTTCGGGATGCCTTATTTGAAGAGAACTTCTTTATTTATACTCGTAACACAGTTATTCTTGTTCTGCTTAATGTAGTAGGGGCACTATTTTCTTGTTCAATGATTGCTTATGCCTTTGCAAGATTGCAGTTTAGAGGTAAAAATTTGTTATTTACAATCCTTGTAGCTACGATGTTGCTACCCGGCCCTGTATTGCTAATCCCACAATTTCTCTTGTTCTACAGGATAGGTTGGTATAACACGTACTTCCCATTGTTTGTGCCGGCGTTTACGGGAAATGCCTTTTTTATATTTCTGCTTAGACAATATATGAAGACCTTACCTATAGAACTTGATGAGGCTGCACGTATAGATGGTGCTAGTTACTGGGGAATATATTGGAGAATAATATTACCTTTATCTGTACCAGCGCTTACTGTGGTAGCAGTTTTTCAGTTTCTTGCTACATGGAATGACTTTTTCGGTCCATTAATATATTTAGATGATCCAGACAAATTTACACTAGCTCTTGGTCTGGCCACTATGGTGAGACGTGTTGGGACGGAATGGAATGAAGTTATGGCAGCTAACCTCGTGGCCGTAATACCTGTACTTATAGTTTACTTTTTGGCGCAGAACAAACTGATAGGTGGCATAGCTTCTGTTGGCCTTAAGGGATAACAGGAATATAAGTTCACGAATTTTGCAAACTAAATCCCTACGGTCGGCCCTTCTTGCTCTCCTGTTGAGTTGTCCTCATGTTCTGCCTCAGCTAGTAGTCTCTTGCGGAGTAGTTCCTTAGCTCTTTCAGCTCGCCTTCTATCTTCCTCTTGAAGCTCCTGGAAGAAGCTTACAAGCTCTTTGTCCTGACTAAAGTCAGCATCTTCGCTATATATGACATAGGTCTCTGCTGCTTGCAGTGTGTGATAGAGAACGCTTATAAGATCATAGACTTCATCTCTTGTTCCAGTAATCTTTCTTCCATAGCTCATTCATCTACCCTCCTCGCAAATATACTTCGATTTTACAGGGCGCATATTCTATGCCAAGTGTTTAGGGAGAATTGGCATATAATTTGCAGGTGCCCTTTGCATGAAGGGTTAAATTTCTAAACCCTTGCTTATATCCACTTTCTAGGAGGGTATTTTATAAAAATGGCTACTGCGCAAAGTAAGGCTCATGTTGATTGGTCAGGGGATCTTCTGCAGGGTAATGGTCAGGTGAGTGTTGGAAGTAGCTCTTTTGGTCCACTTCCAATAAGCTGGAGGACGCGTACTGAAAGGGGAGGTGGTGGTACTAGTCCCGAAGAGCTAATTGCCGCAGCACATGCCGGGTGCTATGCCATGGCGCTATCCAATACCTTGGCTAAGCATGGGTCACCTCCGGAAAACTTATCTGTGGATGCAACTTGTAACTTCGAGTTCGGGGAAGGTGGAGCTCGAATAACTAGTATAGACCTGAATGTGACGGGTAGAGTGCCTGGTTTGAGTGAGGAAGAGTTCAAATCTATTGCTGAAGAGGCAGAAAAAGGCTGTCCGGTGTCTAATGCTTTACGCAATAACGTGGAGATAAGACTGAACGCTCAATTAGCCTAGATAGTTGACTTTTGTGTAGTAATTGGTATACTTGGCTTACAAGTGAAAACGTAAAGGCTGTGAGCAGGACGAGTACGCTTGTCAAGCAACTGACAGAGAGTGAGGGTCACCGGCTGAAAGCCCTCTAGTTGGCTGCAAGCGGAAAACCACCTGTGAGCTGGCGCCCGAAAGCGAAGGCAAGCAAGTAAGGTGTCCCGGAGTTTCCGTTATAACTAATGAGGGGAAAACTAATTGTTGTTTTCCCGAATTCGGGTGGAACCACGGAAGGGTGCCCTTTCGTCCCGTTAGGGATGGCAAAGGGCACCCTTTGATTTTAGGTATTGGAGGTGGACCCATGAGCACGAAGGCTAAAGATATCGAACAGCTGGCTTATCATGGAGCGGAGATGGAGTCTGGCTCCTTGCTCTCGACTATGCGTCATTCCGCTGCCCACGTTATGGCTGCCGCGGTGCTGCAGATGTTCCCAGATGCTAAGTTTGGTATTGGGCCTGCGATAGAGAATGGGTTTTATTATGATTTTGAGTTGCCACGCCCGATAACCCCAGAAGATTTCCCTGAAATAGAGGAAAGGATGCGCCGTCTTATAGAGGAGGATCATCCTTTTATAAGAGAGGAGATATCTCGTCAACAAGCCAAGGAAATGTTCAGGGATCAGCCCTACAAGCTGGAGATAATAGATGATCTTCCGGAAGATGCCGTTATTAGTATCTATAAAATGGCGCATTTCACTGATCTATGTAGAGGGCCTCATGTTGAGTCAACAGGTAAGATAGGTCCTTTCAAGCTACTTAGCGTTGCCTCTGCCTATTGGAGAGGAGATGAGAAGAGGCCGCAACTACAAAGAATCTATGGAACAGCTTTTCCCACACAAGAGGAACTTGACGATTACCTGTGGCGCCTGGAAGAAGCGAAGCGTCGAGACCATAGAAAGATAGGTAAGGACTTAGAGCTGTTTATGATAAGCGATGAAGTCGGTCCTGGGTTAGTGCTATGGCTCCCCAATGGGTCGATAATTCGCCGCGAATTGGAGAACTTTATAGTCAAGGCCGAGGCAAGGGAAGGGTATCAGCACGTATATACGCCTCACATTGCCAAACTTGGGTTATACAAGACCAGTGGTCATTGGCAGCACTACAGGGACGCGATGTTTCCCCCGATGGTTCTTGAGGATGGCGAGGAGTATGAGCTACGACCGATGACATGCCCTCACCACATCATGATCTACAAGCACTCACTGAGATCTTATCGAGATTTGCCACTGAGGATAGCTGAGCTTGGAACTGTCTATAGGTATGAGAAATCGGGTGAGCTAACGGGTATGTCTAGGGTTAGAGGGTTCACTATAAACGATGCTCATATCTTCTGTCGACCAGACCAACTCAAGGAGGAGTTTATAAGAGTAATCCAGCTGATGCATGAAGTGTATAGAGCCGTAGGTTTCCACGACTACGTATACAGACTCTCCCTCCGAGATCCTTCGGATAAAGAGAAGTATGTAGAGGGAGATGAGATGTGGAACAACGCAGAGAACGCTATTCGGCAGGCTCTGGACGAGCTTGGAGCCGAGTATGTAGAAGCCGTAGGCGAGGCTGCATTTTATGGTCCTAAGCTAGATGTAATGGTACGTGATGTTTTGGGCCGTGAGTTTGCTGCTTCCACAAACCAGCTGGACTTTTATCTCCCAGAAAGGTTTGATTTAGAGTATATAGATGCTGATGGCGAGCGCAGACGTCCGGTTATGATCCACAGGGCTCCTATAGGTTCCATGGAGCGCTTCTTTGCTTTCCTGACAGAACAGCATGCTGGTGCTTTCCCTGTTTGGCTGTCTCCAGTACAAGTAGTGGTAATACCTATAGCCGATAGACATATACCCTATGCTGAGGAGGTGGCAAGCGCTTTCTCTCGTCATAACGTGCGCGTGAATGTGGATGCCCGCAATGAAAGGATGAACGCTAAGATTAGGGATGCTCAGATGCAGAAAATCCCCTATATGTTGATAGTTGGGGATAGGGAGGCTCAGGCCGGTACGGTTGCGGTTCGTAAGCGGTCTGGAGAAGATCTAAAGGGGCAGCCTGTACAGGATGTTGTACAGATGGTTCTTGACGATATTCGAGAGTATAAATGATTTTTCTGGATATTGGAGAAGATCATGTTGGGACCAATTATTGTAGGCGATAGAGTGAGGCTTGTGCCTCCTACTGAGGATATGCTTCCCATTTTCTGTTCCTGGTTTGCTGACACTGAGGTTACAAAATTCTTGAATATTAGGTTCCCTCCTTCGCTAAGTGCAGAGAAGGAATGGTTCGATAGAGTATCTCGTAGTAATGAAGATGTCCTCTGGGCCGTGACTTTGGAAGATAAGCTCATAGGTACCACAGGTATTCATCAGATAGACTGGCGAAACAGACATGCTATAACCGGTAATTTGATAGGCGACAAATCTGAGTGGGGTAAGGGCTATGCCAGTGAGGTTGTAGCGTTACGCACCAGGTTTGCTTTCGAGTCACTGGGGTTGGAAAAGCTCAAGAGCCAGGTCTTCAGTGGCAACCTTGCCAGCCGAAGAGTGTTAGAAAAGGCCGGATATAGACTTTGTGGTACCTTTCGTCGAGAGGCTTTTATAGATGGCCATTGGTATGATTCGTGGCTTTTCGAGATCTTAAGAGAAGAATGGCTACAAACACAGAGTATGGAGTAGGCATGTCCAGTTCTATCACTATAGATCAAGATCTAAAAGTGAAACCCAAGGTAAGGTGCATACAATGTGGTGCAGAGAAGAATCTCTGGACTACAGCCTCTTCCTGTGAATGTGGGGGCTTGCTAGAGATTGTTTGGCCTCTTGGCGAATATGAACCTTCTTGGCTCAAGGATACATGGGCAAGCAGAATGGGTTCTCTATTGCCTATTGATCGAAGTGGCGTATGGAGGTTCCGGGAACTAGTCTCACCAGTCGATGATGAAGCTATCATTACTCGGGGTGAAGGGAATACGGGACTGTACAATGTGCCTAAGCTCGCTGATTGGGTGGGTGTGGATACCCTTTATCTGAAGCATGAGGGAGAGAACCCTACCGGATCCTTCAAGGATAGGGGGATGACTGTGGGGGTGAGTGTAGCTCGCCACTGTGGAGCAACTATTGTAGCCTGTGCCTCCACGGGCAACACCAGCGCTTCTCTAGCTTCTTACGCAGCTATAGCCGATATGCGTTGCATGGTGCTGCTGCCAGCGGGCAAGGTCTCAGCTGCCAAGCTCTCCCAGTCTATAGCTTATGGTGCAAAGACGATAGCTATCAGGGGAGATTTTGATAAGGCTTTGAGCCTTCTACAGTCTACTGCTCCTCAGTTAGGACTATACATACTAAATTCTGTAAACCCTTGGAGACTTGAGGGCCAGAAAACTGTTATGTACGAATTGCTGGAGTCTCTGAGATGGGAAGTTCCCGACTGGATATTTCTCCCAGGTGGTAATCTTGGGAATACCTCAGCATTTGGTAAAGCTCTTCTAGAAATGCGAAGCTTAGGGTTGATAGATAGGTTACCTCGAATTGGTGTGGTTCAAGCTGAAGGTGCAGCTCCCTTTGCCCATGCTTATAAATCTGGATGGCAGAGCTATTCTCCGGTCAAAGCAGAGACTGTAGCCACTGCTATACGTATAGGCGATCCTGTAAATTATCAGAAGGCTAGGAGAGTGGTACAAGAGCTTGATGGATTAGTGACATCTGTCAGTGATCGAGAAATTCTGGATGCCAAGGCTATGGTGGATGGTGCTGGGGTGGGGTGTGAACCTGCAAGCGCCGCCTCGGTTGCTGGTATACGAAAGTTAATGTCCGAAAGAATAATCTCTCCCGATTCTAAGGTTGTGGCTGTCCTCACCGGACACATACTCAAGGATCCTGATGCTACTTTCATGTATCACACTTCGGACAATAGGTTCTCTAACAAGATAATTGAGGTTGATGCTGATCCTAAATCTATTATCTCGGTGGTGGAAAGTTTATGAGGATTCATGTACGTGTTCCAGCTGCAAGTGGTAATTTGGGCTCAGGTTTCGATTGTGCTGGTATGGCTCTCGCGTTGTACAACGAAGCTATTCTAGATACTGATGCCAAAGGTGTTGTTATAGAAGGCGAAGGAGCTGACTTCCTTCCTAAGGATGAAAGTAATGCCTGCCTTAAGGCTATGATGGAATTAGCTTCCAGGCTTGATAATCAGCTCCCAAGCTTTGGCTTGAGGCTTATCAATAGGATTCCTATAGGAAGGGGTTTAGCAAGCTCTGGAGCTGCAGCTCTGGCCGGCTTGTTGCTTGCCAACGAGTTGTTAGGTTGCCCAAAGGATAGAGAACAGATAATGGAGCTGGCTACCGAACTCGAGGGACATCCGGATAACGTGGCTGCGGCTTTGCTTGGCGGGATAACTATCAGTGCTTGGGATGGAAGCAAAGTGCATACCGTACGCATAGATCCAGATCCTTCCATGAAGGCTGTTTTATGGGTCCCTGATTCTCAGGTCTATACAAAACATGCTAGATCTATTCTCCCCAAACAGGTAAGTATGCAGGACGCTGTCTTCAACTTGAGTAGAGCGGCTCTTATGGCAGCCTCTTTTGCAAGAGGTGAGTACAACCTCCTACAGGTGGCCACGCAGGATAGGTTACATCAACCATACAGGGCATCTCTAGTAAAGGGATTGCAGGAGTCGATGCTCTCAGCACTTGAAGCAGGGGCTTTGGCTACATGGATATCCGGTGCAGGTCCTTCTGTGCTTGCTCTCTGTATAGATAACGTGCAGGCAGTTGAGCTTGCCTTGTGGGATATAGCCAGTAAGTACGATGATGGTAAGGTTATGACTCTAGAGATAGATACTTGCGGGGCACAGGTCACTAAGATGGTGGAGGAAGTAGAGGTATAATTTCTCCCCCCTAGCGGATAAGCATTTTGGGAAATATTGAGCTGGCGTCGGACTAAGTGTATCATCAAATATGGAGGGCGTTGTCATGTCCGACGATAGCCATGCCAGCCTGACTGTAGGTGACTTCACCCTGGCTGATCATTTGGGCCTAGAAGCTCTGCAGGTATTGGTGAAACCAATCTTGCCTCAGCTATATGATTTTATTGCCAGAAGAACCGTAGATGGGCAAGAGGCAGAGGATGTCCTCCAGCAGACCTTATGGCTCGCTTTCAAGACTTGTTATAAGTCTGACCAGGAATTGGGTCTTCTTGACTGGCTACTGTCTATAGCAACTCGAGTCCTATTGAACCGCGTCAATTCTGATCCTTTATGTGAATGTGGTCTTGGTTTTTTGGTCCAGGATGATAGTGGTCGTGCTAATGATAAAGTAAGTAGGCTGTATGGTAGGCTTTTAGCCTCCGAGATCGCTCAGTTTGCCAGGGTTCAGCGATTTATACTGGGGCTTTTCTTCCATGAGCGGTGGTCTATTCATAGAATAAGTACTGTTCTTGGGATTTCTCCACATAAGGTTGAGTCCTCTATATCTACCACTGTTCTCCAAATATTGATCGACCTGTGGCCGGAGGAGCCTGAGAGTCGCCTGAATAGAAATGATGTTTATCTAATTACTCGAGAGATACTTCTAGGCAATATATCAGGATCTTATCCTAGGATAAGATCATTAATTGATACACTTTCCGTAAAACATACTACATTCTCTATGCCTCCCAATTTGGAAGCTCGTCTCTGGAAATCTTGCTCTGCTGATTTTCCCCAGCAGTACGTACCACCGCTAGCGGTGGGTAACGATAATATCCGAGTGTATCTATGGGCGGTCGCAGCTTGTATTGTCTTGCTATTTGCTGCAGTTTTGGGAGCTAACTTTTTCGGGATTGATTCCTCCGCCAAGCCGTCCCAAGTTAAGACTGCGGAGAGACTGGTAAGTGATCAAAATGTTAGTAACCGAAGCGACGATTCTACCAGCAATATAGCTGCCAGGATCAATGGCTTTGTAAGGGATAGATATCTTTCTGGTAGGTTAGTACTCCTGCACTATGGTCCAGATGGTAATAGTGTGGGAGTTGTGGATTTCGACACAGGTAACATAGCCCGAGATGTCTTCACCGATCTCAGTCCCAATGTCGTCTTTGCTATTTCTCCCTCTGGAAGATACTTGGCATATGGAAAGCAGGATGCGGTAATGTTATCGGACATAATTGATAGATCCCCGCCCAGATGGCTAATAACTTTGCAGTCTCCGAATACAGATAGATGGAGATACGAGATGGATCGTACGCCCCATCGCTTTCGTGTGGCTGCTCTAGCTTGGCATCCTAACGAACAGATATTGGCGGTGGCTAGCGAACCTATCTACTATCGAGGATTAGAACATTCCAGGGTGCAGTTAGTGAGAGTTCGTAACTCGGGAGGGGAGACGATCAGTACCATAGTTACGCTTCAATCTTTTGAGGATGTCGTAAGCCTAGATTGGAGTGCGGATGGTACTCAGCTTCTTATAGGAACCGATCGTAGAATATTGCTAGCAAGCTTTTCTAGGTTTGGTTTTTGGGATTTGAAGCAGTTACCTGGTCGAGGTACTGCCACATGGTCGCCTAATGATAAGTTGGTGCTTTGGGTATCACCATCGGACTCTGCTTCTGGCAGCTCATTATTCGGTGTGACTAATCCCTCGACGGGTAAGTCTAGCACGCTTGGCACATGCGACTACGCTAGATGGGAAGATGATCCTAACTACGTGGTTTTTCTGCAGGGCGTAAGTAACCATAGCGATCGTATAGTTCTATCCCGTATGAATCTATCTTCAGGAGAGGTAGATCAAGTTCTACAAGTAGCATTCAAAGGCAACTTTGAATCTAATGCCTTGCTATCTCCTGATGGTAGGTACCTGTTATATAACGACGAAGATGGGCTACATCTATATGATGCTAAGTTTCAGGAGAGTGTTTGGAGGCTCGACTATCCACCGAAGGAGGTCATATCTCCGTTGGTATGGATGTCAGGATGGCAGTCTTATGACCGGGAGTTCGAGACTCTTTCAGGAACGATAATATATCCCAGGAAGAGTGGGAGCAGAGTTTCCTTGGTGTCGTTAGACCTTAGAACAGGGAGTACTAGACAGATTGCAGCTGCATCAAAGCTATCATATACGGTTGGTGATCAAGCACTAATGGTGAGAACAAGTAAAAGCAACGCTCTGCTCTATACTCAGGAGGGTATTATCAAGCTTTACATTCCCTCCAAGATGCAAGATATTACTGCAGTTGAGCTGACTTCTTCCGGTAGTACGATCGCGTATGCTACCAGGGAGGGGAGAGGTGTAACGATTTGGGAGATCACTCCGCAAAAAAGTAGGGTCAATCTAGCGAGATCCAAACCTATTGCACACCTTAGGACTATACCATTGAGCTTGGATTTCTCTCCATCTGGTAGGTGGATTCTAATAAAGGACAGAAATAACGTATGGCATCTTTTCAATAATAAGTTCAAGAGGGTCAAGATTCTCCCCAGGGCAGATCGTTACTCCTGGATGGTGCTTGACGGCAAGGATGTTTTGGTACAGCTCAAAAAATCTCAACATCAGTATTTATACACCGAGAGGTAAGACCGTCTATGAAATAAACGGCTATGTTAATGCTTATGCTCCCTTAGATGATGGATATATAGCTGTATGGACAATGGATGATGACCTAAGAGTTTATGACTTGCGTAAAAAGGATTTCGTGACTTGGGGATCTATGCTTGGGATGGATTATTCTGAACTGGATGATTCCAGTTTAGTTCAGATTGTACCTATAAGTGATGGTGGAAGCTGGATAGCGCTTCGTTTGCGTGATTCGGTATATATGCTGGACCTTTCTAATGGCTACCAGTATCCCCTGCAGATCAAGGCTACATCTGCAGGGGAGCTGACTTGGCTAAGTGGAGATCCTAACCCACAGTTCAGAAGATATGTTGACTGGGATTCCTGCCACGAGGTTCCCCCAGACAAATGCCCTGCATAAGGCGGTCTTCAGTCTCGAACTATACCAGGTGGAAGCGCTGTCCACTCTTTGCCTTCAGCTTGTAGCTCAATAGATACGGTTGATCTCAGTACCTGTTGGAGGAAGTTGCGAACTACGTCTCCGCATACTCTGGTACGAAAATCAACTGCGTCCTTCAGGACTTCTCTTAGATATGTCCTCCCCTGTAGAGCTTTCTGCAAAGACTCTCTTGCTTGCTCTTCATCAGCTGTAAAGAATCCTGTAAACAAGTTGCTGAAAGTAATCATGGCTTGATCAAGATAATCAGTCCACAACTTATATTCTTCCAACCATGGTCTTATTTCCCAAAAGAACTTGCTGTCCTGAGCGGAAAGACTCAAGTAGGTGGCCTGCATGCTGATTATCTCTTCTCTAAGGGTACGTAGTCCTTGTTCGAATCTAAAGGAGGCAAAATCTTCTTGTACTTTCTTAAATAGGTTTGTTAGGTAAGCAGGCTCCTCAGGTTCTAAGCAGCTGATAGTGTTGCTTTGATAGAACTTTTCCATGGCAGATAAGTTGTCTTCGCCAAGCAAGGTGCTTACAGCCTGCCGCCAGGAATCTTGTGGGTTGTACTGGCTTGGAGAATTTAGATACTGAGCAAAGGTATAAAGAGGTAGCTTGGAAGCTTCTGGTAGAGCCATAGGATTGGCGTATATACCTACCACGTGTGTATGAAGCTCAGGATCCCTGTGATCGTAGGGTCCTATATGTAGCTCAGGCATCATGCCGCCGTCATTCACTGGGTAATTGTCCCAAAGAGTAGCTGGCCTCTGCAGAGACTTTTGGACCTCCTGCATATGACTTGTCGTGATCTCATGGGAGCAAACGTTAGGCCCTGTCCAGAAGACGTCGATGTTCTTAGGTAACCTCTGCCCAAGTATTCTAAGGTATTCCAGGTTGGGATCGTTGCAGTAGAAGGTCGGGCACATTATGATTTGAGGGGCACTTATAGTGCTCTCCAGCCTTTGGAGAACTCTCGTAAGAAAGTCTGCCTGAGCTTCTGCTAGGTTAGAGTAGCTATTTCTGTCTTCTTCGTGAATGAGGTCAAAGGGGACATCATCAAAGAATATTCCTATGCTATGTACTCCCATCTCAAGGAAGGGAGTTATTTTTCTGATCAGTGTCTCAAGCTCTTCCTCGCTTGAGTACACCAATGAGAGTCCAGGGCTGATAGCAAATGTAAAGTTTATGCCACAGCTGCCGGCTTTCTCTATGAGCTCTTTGAAGAGTTGTAGCTGCTCTTCTTTATACGGTTCTCTCCAAAGCTCTCGATGGTATAAGTCTTGTTTGGGGGCGTATATGTATGCATTCAGGTTATTAGCTTGCATGAACTCGAACATATCGAGCCTTTCCTGATGCTCCCACGGTTTACCGTAGAAACCTTCTATGATTCCCCTATACCTGAAGTACTCCATAGCCTGTACCTTTTGTTCTTTATTGTTCAGATGCTAGCTGCGGATTGATTTTAATACAGACTTTTAGTTACTACACTACTATGCCTCTAAATAGCTTTCCAGGAAAGATCGAACTCTGTTATTGAACTCTTTTTGGTTCTCAAGGTTTACCGAGTGGGCTGCACCTGGAATAATTTCCAACTCCGCATTAGGTATCAGTTCAGCTAGAAGTTTGGAATGAAGAGGTGAGACCAGTATATCTTGCTCGCCAGCTATTATAAGCGTGGGGTTACTAATCTTCTCGAGTCTGTCCGCAGTATTATGACTTAGTACTGCCCTCACTTGACGCTGATAAGCGTCAGTTTCCTGGGGATTGGGCTCATGCTGAATGTATCTTCTGAAGGCTCTGATGTTTGACGGCTTTTCTAAATAACTGGGGGAGAATAACCAGGGTTCGACCTGCTTATAGAAAAGCTCTCGGTTGACCTTCCCGTAAAGCTCTCCCCATGCGGCGTTAACAGCGCGGATTCTAGCATCCGGGGTGGCAAATGTTGACACCAGTACGAGCGACTTTACCTTCTTGGGTGAATTTAGTGCTAATTCTTGTGCTATGGCTCCTCCCATAGACAATCCAATGATATGAGCACTATCAACATTAGCACTTTCCAGCACGCAGAGTACATCCTCTGCCATATCTTTGGTCGTATAATCCGCATTAGCTCTGGATGACTGCCCTACGTCTCGATTGTCTATGAAAATACACCGAAAGCATTGAGAGAAATGAAACTTCTGTACGTTCCAGGCAGTGTTGCTAGCCCCCAACCCTTGTATCCATACAACAGGATCTCCTTTGCCTACCTCCTCGTAGTAGATCTTAAGATCCCCATTGGAAGCAAACGGCAACTTTTACCTCCAGAAAATAATCAGGGGGACTAACCAGTCCCCCTGATGTTGTAGTTGGGTTTTTATGCTACGTGTGATGCAAGGAATTGCTTGGCATCGCTCTGGCGTAGCCTGTTGAGGGCTTCCTGCTCTATCTGCCTTGCTCTTTCTCGAGTAACGCCAAGCTTGCGACCTGCGGCCTCCAGAGTCATTGGCTGACCACCGTAGAGTCCGTATCGCATGATAATTATGGCTCGCTGCCTCTCATTTAGCCTCTCGAGTGCGCGCTTGATATCCTCCCCAAGCATCGTGTGATCAGCTATGTGCTCAGGGTTGGCTGCCTCAGTATCCTCGAGGACCTCGCCCAGATTAGTTTCTCCGTCCTCACCTAGAGGGGCCTCAAGTGACAGTGGAAGTCTAGATGCGTTCTTGTATTCGTCAATGCGCTCGGGACTTAGTCCAGTTGCCTCTGCCAACTCCTGGTTGGTAGGCTCACGCCCCAGTTCTAGAGATAGCCTCTGAGTTTCTCGTCCTATCTTTGTTAGAGCCTCACCTACATGGACTGGGAGCCTTATTGTTCTGCCACCTTCGGCCAATCCTCTGGTGACTGCTTGTCGGATCCACCATGTAGCATAGGTGCTGAATCTGAATCCTCGCCTCCAGTCGAACTTCTCGGCAGCACGCATTAGACCCAAATTGCCCTCTTCTATCAAATCGGCCAGGGGCATTCCATGCCCTACGTATCTACGGGCTATAGATACCACAAGTCTGAGGTTATGCTCTATAAGCTTGTGCCGAGCAGCTTTGCCTTCCTCTACTGCTTTCTTAAGATCATCAAGCTCTTCTGGAGAGACATCTTCTGATTGAAGTCTCTGCTCAGCTTCTTGCCCTCTCTCTATAGCCTGCGCCAGAGCTACTTCCTCCTCTGCTGTCAGAAGCTGAGCTCGGCCTATCTCTCTGAGATATATGCCCAGAGAGTCGCCTATAAGCTCCCGATCCATCTCCTCCTCTTCAAGCAGGGAGGCCGGGGACAAATCCTCTTCAAGATCCTCTAGTTCTGAGTCGAGAATAATTTCATCGAGGTTATCTAGAATATCGAAGTCCTTACCAAGCTCTTCCAAAGTCATCTTCCTTACATCACCACCCACGATTTTTATTGCCGATATTTAGAACAAATTTGAAAACAGTTTTATGCCAAAAAAATATGGCGCACAAAGCGCCTTATCGGCCATTTTGATGGTCGTTACAGGGATATTATACAACAAATAATTTTTATATCAAGTTATTGCTAGGGGTTGATTGTAGAGTCGGTGCCGAAGGGGAGAGTCGAACTCCCACGGGCGCATGCCCACTACGCCCTGAACGTAGCGCGTCTGCCAATTCCGCCACTTCGGCTCGCTTTGGTGGAGATGAGGGGAGTCGAACCCCTGACCTCGACACTGCCAGTGTCGCGCTCTCCCATCTGAGCTACATCCCCACGAACTTGCGTAAGCAGTATAACACAGTAAAGTAGCTAGCCGCAATCCCTCTAGAAAAATATTCCTTATCGAGAGGCTAGCATCTTGGCTTTTTTGAGATCCTGGAGGACCAGTCCCTTGGCTCTTTGGTAGGCTTCTGTATCAGTACTCAAAAGGCGTAATAGGTAGGCAGGATGAAGGGTAGCTATGTACCTAATACCATCCTCTTTCTCGTACACATCTCCTCTTTGATCACTAAGTCTAAAGTTCTTGTCGATCAGGGTTTTGGCTGCCGGTGCTCCCACGCACACGATCACTGATGGTTTCACTAAATGAATCTCAAGCCACATCCAAGGCTCACATGCAGATACTTCCCCAGCTCTTGGGGCTCTGTTTGTTATTTTGCCTTGAGTAACAGCTGTAGGGCGACACCTGATGATATTGGTGATGTAGATGCTCTCTCTACCTATACCAGCTTCCTCTAGCAACTGGTCTAGCAAGATCCCAGCGCGACCAACAAATGGTGTCCCAGTTCTGTCCTCGTCTTCACCAGGAGCTTCCCCTACAAACATAATCTTACTGCCTGCTTTTCCAGCGCCAAAGACTACCTGTGTTCGAGTCTGCCATAAGGTACATCTTTGGCAGAATAAAGCTTCTTCCCTGACTCTATCTAGCTCATACTGGTCTGATACAGCTGATCCCTTCATGACTTACTGCCGATCATCCTATCTAGCTGCTCGAGCAGGGTTTTTCTGTTCTTATGTTTCTTCTCGTAGGATTCTATCTCTTTCAGATCAGAAGCCGACAGACCCTTGGATTTACTCAGGATCTCATCAACTGTGAGATTGTCGTAGTTCTTGATAGGTAGGCCACGATCTGGTGAGCTTCCTTCCTTGTCTTCAGCTTTGGCCTCTTTGGTTTCCCCATATTCACGTCTTTGTTTATTAACAATCCTCGCAGCTACCTCTTCTTCTCTGCCTTTGTAGCGACCTTCCTCTTCGAATTCTTCCTTGAGTTCCTGGTATTCTTTTTCTCTTTCTTTGGACCATTGATTCCTGGGCATGTTTCTACTCCTCCTCTATGGTCATATCCTCGGGCAGACCTCGTTCTTCCATCTGTTGATCTGCTGCCTGCTCATCCCTCTTGCTGTCGGCATGACGTGCGACTATATCTTCAGGAGGCTCACCTCCAGTACGATTGCCTTCTTCTGCTAGTGGGGTGGGTTCTTGGGGATTTTCAGCTTCGGGTAGTTGTGCTGTTTCCGATAGAGCAGATATAGCATTTGGTGTGTTTCCAGCAGTTGGGTCGTTATCAGGCTCTGCCCCAAAGTTACCAGCTCCCTCTGCCTCTGCATCTGGCAATCTGGTTACTTTTCTATCTTCTTGCTTATTAGTGTTTTCCAATGCTGATACCCTCGCCCTCTATAGATTTACTCGAAACTGATAGATTGCAAAACCCTTGCCATGAGCTATTCAGTATACTTTGAGAGGAATAATTCTCTGGGAGGATCACTTTGGAGGTTATCGAGCCTGTTGATATAAGGCTGTCAAATGATGGTAAGTCTTTGGAGATCGAATGGACGGATGGACACGTTACTACTACCGATCTTCGGACGTTGAGATGGAACTGTCCCTGCGCTATATGTTCGGGAGAAATGGGAAGCAAGGGGTTATTGTCCCAGGTGAAGGAACTTCCAGATGATGAATATATATTGGAAGGAGTGCAGCCTGTAGGTCGCTATGCACTCCAGCTTGTGTGGAAGAGTGGTCACGACAGTGGCATCTACACGTATGAATTGCTTCGTGATCTATGTCAATGTCCGGAGCATGCTACCTCTTAAGACTGAGCAAAGTTGCCCAGCTTAAGTGATTCTATATACCCTTCGTAGTTTCTGTGTATCTCGCGTAGAGAATCTCCTCCGAACTTTTCCAGGAACGCATCCCACAGAACTATGGCTAGCATTGCTTCTCCGACCACTCCGGCTGCTGGCACTACACAGATATCGCTTCGCTCATAACGAGCCTTCATAGGTTCCCTGGTTATAAGGTCTGCAGAATCCAGCGGCTTGAGTAGTGTACTTATAGGCTTGAGAGCAGCCTGTACTACTATAGGTTCTCCGTTACTTATGCCACCTTCCACTCCACCGGCTCTGTTTGTGGCATGTTTGAGATTCCCTTCTTCGTCTGGAATGATGACATCATGGACCTGTGAGCCGGGCAAAGAGGCCGCTTCCCAGGCCGCACCTATCCCTACACCCTTGACAGCCTGAATGCTCATGAATGCCTGTGCTATTCTTCCGTCTAGCTTGCGGTCCCATTGCGTATGAGATCCTAACCCAACTGGAACTCCTTCAGCTATCACCTCAAAGATTCCCCCCAGAGTGTCCCCGTTTTCCCTAGCTTCATCTATAGCTTTTACCATCTCTTCAGAGTGGCTAGGGGCCCTAACTGGAGATTCCTCTATCTGTTGCCAATCATAAGGAGGTGTAGCATCTGACCTTATAGGGCCGATGCTACGAGTGAGACTGTGAATACTTATTCCAAATTCTTGCAGGCACTGTTTGGCAATAGCTCCAACCGCTACTCTAGCTGCTGTTTCTCTGGCGCTAGCCCTCTCAAGTACGTTGCGAACATCATCGTGGCCGTACTTAAGAGATCCAGCCATATCCGCGTGTCCAGGTCGTAGCCTTGTGACCTTCTTAGGTTCTTCCCCAGGCTCCACTCTCATCACATTTTGCCAGTTTTCCCAATCTAGGTTCCTGATCATTATGGAGATGGGGCTTCCCAGGGTGGTACCATTTCTTATACCTGACAGCACATGAGCAGTGTCCTTCTCTATCTTTTGACGACCACCTCTTCCGTAACCACCCTGTCTGCGGCGCAATTCTTTATTTATTTCATCTATGTTTATCTTGAAGCCCGCAGGCATACCATCTATTAAAGCCACTAAAGCTTGACCATGAGATTCTCCAGCAGTTAGCCACCTAAACATCTCTAGATTTTTCCTCCATTGCTTTTATGGCAGCTTTGCGCATGATATCCACAGGAGGCTCTTGTCCTGTCCATAGCCTAAAAGATTCTGCCCCCTGGTAAATGAGCATCTCTATGCCGCTAATAGTAGAGGCTCCTACATCCTTGGCGTAGGTAAGCAGGGGCGTCATTATTGGGTTGTACACGACGTCAAAAACAATAAGATCACTGCTTAGGTCTTCTTTACTCACAGGAGATAAATGCTCCTGATCAGTCCCTTTCATTCCTATGGGGGTTGTATTTATGAGAATATCAGAATTCTGGATCTGCTGCCTTATCGAATCTTTCTCCCAAGAATGACCGGTTACTGTTACTTGCTTATGCTCAAAGAAAGGTTTTAACTCGGATATAAGAGAATGAACTTTATCCTGACTTCTACCTATAACCGCTATGCTTTGAGCCTCGCAAATAGCAAGTGCATAGACCACTGCCCGAGTGGTTCCTCCGCTGCCTAACACCACAGCCCTTTTAGACTTGATCTGGAATCCATTTTCCTCAAGAGCCAAAATGAATCCTGATATATCTGTGTTATGGGCCTTCAACCTACCATCCATGCTAATTATGGTGTTGGCGGCTCCCGTAAAGGATACTTCTTGAGATCGTTCATCTACTAGCTTCGCTGCAGCACTTTTATGTGGGATAGTGACGTTTACGCCTAGCCAGTTACCATTTCTTAGATTGAAGAAAAAGCTTTTTAGATCTTCAGGTGGAACCTCGTAAGCTTTGTAGATAGCTTCTATCCCTAAAGCATCAAACGCTGCCTGCTGAAAGACTGGAGATATGCTGTGTTTTATTGGATATCCAATCACACCGACCTGTTTCATAGCTAAAGCCTATACGTTAGTTTTTGAATCTGGCTGTGTGCCGCTTAGCTCTACGCCTAGAGATGAGAGATGATCCCAAAAGTTTGGGTAGGATATTGAAGCACATTCTGCTCCTAAGATAGTGGTTTTATCCTCGGCTATAAGTGAGGCTACAGCTAGAGCCATAGCTATTCTATGGTCGTGATCTGGATCTACCTTAGCGCCCTTTAGTTTACAAGGCCCATGTATCTCGAACCCATCTCTCATCTCTCTAATATCGGCTCCCATCTGCCGTAGCGCTCTGCACAGTACGCTTATGCGGTCGGTTTCTTTGATCCTTAACTCTTCGGCGTCCCTTATGACTGTTCTTCCCTTTGCCTGTGTAGCCAAAACGGCTAGTATAGGTATCTCGTCTATCAGAGTGGGGATCTCCGTCCCCCCTATCTCTATGCCATTTAGTTCTGATGTGGAAGCCTCTATGTCACCTACGGGCTCCCCTGAAGATTCTCGTTCATTGTGAATTTCTATGTTAGCCCCCATCCTTTCCAGCACGTTTATGAACCCTATTCTAGTTGGGTTAAGGCATATGTTGCTTGTTGTAACTTTTGATTCAGGTACTATAAGGGCTGCTGCCAGAATGAAGGCTGCTGATGAAGGATCGGCAGGGACATGGAAAGTGGTTGCCGACAACCTGCTGGCCACCAGTCTGACTGTTGTTCCATCAGACTGTATTTGAGCCCCCATGGCTTTCAGCATACGTTCTGTATGATCCCTTGATTTGGCAGGCTCTGTTACAACAGTTTCCCCTTCAGCTCTCAAACCGGCTAACAGTATGGCGCTCTTGACTTGCGCGCTAGCTACAGGAGTTTGATAATGAATGCCCTGAATCTTGCCTCCCCTGATTGATACTGGTGGATATCTGTCTTTGTTTCTAGCGTAATATCTAAGTCCCATACCACCTAGAGGTTTGAGTACCCTGTCCATAGGTCTCTTTGTAAGGCTTTTATCCCCGATAAGCACAGCATAGAGGTCCATGGGGGCTAGGGCACCTATTAGCAGGCGCATAGTGGTTCCTGAATTACCGCAATCTAGTATACTTTCAGGCTCTTTGAAGCCTGTATCTCCCACGCCCTCCACCCGAATATAGTTACCATCCCTGCGTATTCCGGTGCCAAGAGATAGAAGGCATTCTAGCGTAGATTGGCAATCTCGGGCCGGGGAGTAATTATAGATATCTGTGGTGCCCTGGGCTAGCGCGCCAAAAATTGCTGCCCTATGGGATATACTTTTGTCTCCCGGCGGCATAATATTGCCGTGGACCGATCGTGCTGGAGATATGGTGATATCCAATTTGTCAACCTCATCATTGGTTTTGATAGAGAATTCTATGAAGGTCCCTGGACAAAGATCTAATGAGTATTATCTTTATAATACCGATTTCTCCGGATGTTGGCCGCTTCTTCCAGGAGAGATCGCAGTTTGCCCTCATCTCCTGCTTCTATGGCATCTGCCATTCGTTGCAGCTTGTGTGCAAACATATTTATGGCTTGGAGAATATTTCGAGAATTAGTTAGTATGAGGTCTACCCCCATTTGGTGGTCGCCTGCTGCTAAACGGGTGCTGTCCCTAAAGCCTGTTGCTGCCAACTTGTGTGTAAGTTCTGTATCTGCCTCCTCGGCAGCTAGTACTAGGGCTGCAGAAGTGAGTAGTGGCAAGTGGCTGATGTAGGCGACTGCCAGATCATGCTCTTCGGCGTCTAGCCACAGTACGTTGGCCCCACATAGCTTTGCTAGTTCTTCGCATATGGATTTGGATTCTTGGTCTGATCTTTTGGTTTCGGTGAGTACCCAACGAGAGTTCAGGAAGAGATCCTTCTCAGCTGCTGATATACCAGGTGTTTCCTTCCCTGCCATTGGGTGCCCACCAACAGCCCTTAGATGTCTTGGAAGCTGATTCATTGCTCTGACCACGTCAACTTTACTACTACATACGTCGGTAATTACTGTGCCCTTTTTAGCTAGCTGAGCCAGATCGGTGATAAGATTTATGGAGGTTCTTGTGGGAGCTGCCAGTATTATCAAGTCCGCATGTGGTGCCTCGTCCTCCAGCCTGGTGGAGCCTCCAGTTATAGCTCCCCTTCTCAGGGCCTCTTCAAGCGTACTGACGCTCCTGGTCACTCCTCGGACCTCAACTCTGTTGTCGGTCAGCGCTAGACCTATAGATCCTCCTATGAGTCCGAGCCCTACTATCAATACCTTTCCAAATGAAGGTTCCTTCTTCACTCTCCGCTAGATTCTCCTTGCAAGCGGTTGTATTCCTCGGCAGATATCTCGGTGCCACCTTCTATATTGCTCTCTATGATTCTCTTGGATTTGTCGAAATACCAAGTGCCTCTTATCAATCTGAAGCACCGGTTGCCCATTATCTCCTTATTGAGCTCATAGCCGCTAGGATCGTCTCCAGGACCTTCATAAAGAGGGTTTAAGTCTGTTGATGGGTTTACCCTGATACGTATGGGTTCCTGGCAGTAATTGCACTTGACGTAGAGGTACAACCCATCTTTGTCTGCCTGTTTGCCAGAGAAGAACCTTCTGAAGATACCCAATTTCATCACCTACTTCTTGTCGTACATTCCCCGTAGATCGTTGAGCTTTATCCGGATTATATCCTTAAGCATTCTATATGAATCCAAAGCAGGTCTGACCTTGCTACCGGAACTATAGTGCCATTCGACCGGCACTTCAGCAACTTTATAACCCCTCCTGGCTGCTATCTGAAGCACTTCTACATCTAGACTTGTAACCATAGGACCTTTGACGGCAGGGGCTGTGCTACCGTAAAGCACTAGGTTCGAAAAAATGTCCTTAGCTGCATGTTTCTTGAATAGCTTGAAACCACATTGAGTGTCATTGAAATGTGCCGATGTTAGTAACCTGACAAACAGGTTGAATACTCTCCCCATTAGGTGTCGATAGAAAGGTTCCTTATACCTTCTAGCTCCCACTCCTTCTCTGCTCCCAATAGCTATGTCGTATCCTTGCTCTATGCGTGCAAGTAATTTGCTGAGTTGAGAGATTGGAGTAGAGAGGTCAGCGTCCGTAAATAGTACTAGATCACCCGTGCTCGCTAGCACGCCTTCCCTCACCGCAGGACCTTTACCTCTATGTGGCAGCTTAAGCAGCCTAATGGATGGGTATTCTTTACTCAACTGGCAAGCTATCTGTTGCGTTTCGTCTGTGCTCCCGTCATCGACAACTATTAACTCGTATTGCCATCCCTGCGAGCTAAGGAAGCTAACGATCCTAGGGATCGTAACTGGCAGGCGTTTGGCCTCATTGTAAGCAGGGATAATCACAGAGATGAAAGGTCGACCTTCTGTCAAACGCATCTCCTGGAGACTTTGCATTGCAGGATTATACCAAGAGTTTTGAGCTCCTTAGCAGTCTAGGTTCCTATTGTCTCTGCTATAATTACGCCATGTCTTCTTGCGAAGATTTTCCCGATCTACCTTATTGGATAGCTTTCAGCCGTATTCCCGGTATAGGCCCTGCAAGAATAAGGAAATTGCTAGCCCATTTTGGTGGTTTGCAGCGTGCCTGGGAGGCTAATGCTTTGGAGCTGAAAGCTGCTGAGATGGATGACAAATCGATAGGCATTATCCTTAAGGCCAGGAAATCGATCAATCCACATTTGGAGCTGGAGAAGCTCGAGTCTAGAGGGATCAAGCCTTACGCATATGATTCTCCTAGCTATCCTCGGTTGTTGAGCTACGTACCTAATCCGCCAGTGGTGATCTATGTCCAGGGAGATATCGTTCAGGAAGATGAGTGTTCTGTGGCGGTAGTAGGCACTCGTAAGGCAACAGCTTATGGGAGGGAAGTAGTATCGAGAATAGTTACGGGCTTGGTAATGAATGGTGTGACGGTAGTAAGTGGGCTTGCAAGGGGAATAGATTCATATGCTCATAGAGCTGCGCTTGAAGCTGGTGGCAGGACGATAGCTGTTCTTGGTAGTGGTTTGGATCAGGTATATCCTTGGGAAAATAAAAAGCTAGCAGATGATATAGTAAGGTCAGGTGCTCTCGTCAGCGAGTATCCTTTGGGAACAAGACCAGAAGCTCGTAATTTCCCCCCACGGAACAGGATTATCACCGGTCTTAGCCTCGCAGTTGTAGTAATAGAAGCTGATATGAAGAGTGGAGCGCTAATTAGTGCTGGCTTCGCAGCTCAACAAGGAAGAGAAGTAATGGCTGTTCCCGGCAGCATACTTAGTCCAACTAGTGCGGGTACGAACTATCTTATCCAACAGGGCGCCAAACTAATTAGTCGTGTGGAAGACATATTGGAAGAGCTAGATATAGATCGTGTCAGCTTAGAGAGCGATTCTAGATCTATTGTTACAGATGATCCCACTGAGCAGGCGCTTCTTGATGTCCTGGGGAACGAGCCAAAGCATATTGATGATATAGCTTTCGAAAGTAACATGCCCATCGCTGTAGTAAGCGCTTCTCTAACCATGATGGAGATCAAGGGCATTGTTCGGTCTAATGGCATGTTTTACTCGCTGGCTACCTAAAATTAGTTGTGTCTGTATTTACTACTAGCAGGTCGATGGGAGCCAATGTTATTTATCTTATGTGTCATAATCAGCCAGGATGCTCTCATCAAGCTATCTTCAAGTGTATTTAGGAGCCTGACTTGTCTGGCATCCAAGTTCTGTAGCCCTCCGCGCTTCAGTAACTGAGCAGCCAGTATAGCTCTTGTCAGTTGAGTTCGGACTTCATGATAGTATTTTTCTCTCGGGATCATCTCCATTTTCTCCACCTCGTTGCACTATTCTTGCTAGTAACACTGGTAAGCAGGATCTGTTCCTCAGTAATAGATCAAGCGCTATAGACTACACAAAGAGAGGAGATGAGTAGAGGAGAAGCTAGGTTATATATAATATATAAACAAACGTTTTTGCGTTCTTTTGTCTCTAGACAAACGTTTAAATTAGTAGTATAAGTACATGGAGCCACTTGAGGATAAGGTTGGCATGGGAATTGCAAGGCTCCAGTGCAGAAGGGAGGTGTGGTAAATGATAGCCGATAACGGCAACGCTGTTACTGGTACAAGGGATGTGGTTTACGACCTTATTAGTGTTATCTACCACGCTCTAAAGGGCGCGGAGACCTATTCCTCCTATGTAGAGGATGCGGATTTCATGGGCGATCAGGAGCTGGTTCAGTTCTTCCGCAGGGTCCAAGAGGAGGACAGGAGGAGAGCTGAGGAAGCCAAGCGCTTGCTACGCAAGCACCTTGCTAGAGAAGCTGCTGAGGACTGGAATCCTGTAGAAGCCCATGTAAAAGGCATCTCATTGGATGTGGTGTAGGGCCTAGGCCCTACACCACATTTTTATGTTGTAATGCTCAGAGTCTTGCAATCGACTCTACCCTCGGTACAGACCAGCCCAATGAATCCTGAGCTTAGAAGGGTGTTTGACAGGCTGTATTCAAATGCCTCGTTTTCCAATGTTACGTAGACTGTATCATCCTTTATGCTGATGGTTATATCGTAGTACCGATCCAACTCAAGCTTTTTCCCGAAACTGTGTAGTACTGATATGTGGCCATCGAACCTGCTTATTAGCTCTACCCTGCCACGCCTTGGTTTGAGTAGGAGAGCGTAATACCTGTTTATTCCCCTTGCCCGGAAAGCCAAGCCTGCAGCTTCAGCCATATGTATTGATATAGAAGCGCGAAGAGTATAATCCCGCCAATCATCACATCCTTGAAGAAAGAGTCCTGTATCTTTGTCCTGTATGAGAGCGATACCACCTGATGGTGGATATAGAACATGATCTACAGCATCGATCCATGGTAGCCTCGAGTTTTGCTCATCCGGGAATATCAGGTTGGCACTGGGAACGCCTTCCCATGTCAGGTAGTCAAGATATACTCTTCCTGAGGAATATCTATCGCTGGAGATCTCGACTCCCACTGCGTATATAGTTTGGTTGTTGATGTTTGGTACCCTCCAGTCGATGGTGGCCTGTTGTCTGGGTATCAAAGGGATAGATCTGGATTTGAATAATTCTGTGGAGCCATCGGATCGATACGTCTTTACTATCAGCGACAAATTTGCTTCGCCTGATATATCAGAAGCTAGGAACGATGCCCGAATAGTTTGGCCAGGATACAATTGTGGGGAAGCCATTAGCCTATATCCCGGCATGCCCATATCATCGGGGGGTATGAAAGTAGGAGTCAATGCTCTTGCGCTCTGTCCGGGACATATGTGTGCGAATTCCAGCTCCAGAGCTCTATTCCCATGAAGTTGCTCAATAGCACTGTTTCTTATACTCACCGTCTGGCAACAACCATCGGATTTGTCTATGTAGAATCCCTGCAGAGCCCCTGGGGCTTCGAAATGAAACCTGGCTCCTCCTTTGGGTGACACAGCCTCCATTCCCACCAACCGCCTGCCTATATTGGCTATACGATAGGACTCTCGCACGGCGTCGGTCACTACTCGCCCTCCGTCAGCGGAGGCTATGTACATTCTGTCCGCCAAGGGACTTCTCCAGTCTGGTCCTAGGTCGATACCTTCGAGGCCATTCTTTATGCCCAGAATGCAGCCGACATTACCAGAGTTACAGTCAGTGTCCCACCCGCTAGTGTTAACTATCATAAGGGACTTCTGGAAATCACCCTTTCCATATAGAAGGGCATTGATAATCAACGCATGGTTGGGAACTACGTGGCATCCTCCTCCATATTTGTCATAACCATATTTTTGCTCTATTAGCTCTCTTGTTTTCTCCCAGTCATCATATACCGTGTACCAGTTTCTTATATCAGCTATCAATCTGTAGATAGTAGAATCTTGGGGTATGAATGATATTCCACAGTCTATTAACTTCTCGATGTTGTCTTCTACAAATGCTTGAGCTTCGATAGCTGCTATAACCTGTGCCGCGTATATTGCTTCACCATCATGGCTTACACAGGCAGCTCTTCGAGCGAGATCAGCAGCCATCTCAGGATCTCCTGGAGAGACCATTCCCCAGCCATCAATGAATATTTGGGCGCCTATTTGTTCAGCTACAACTTTGCTGTTGGTTTCTATTGATCCACTTTGTGGGGGCTTGAGTCCTTGCTTGAGGCGTAGATATGCCGTATGCTCTGTGGAGTTGCCTAAACCTCCCCACCATAGTATGGTTCTGTTCTCGATGATATAGTTCAACCAAGTGTTGCCGATCTGCTCTGGTGATAGATCCTTGCTGCACCCGTAGTCCTCAAGTGCTCTTATGAAGGTGAATGTCCCGGATATATCATCATCGGTTACTATCAGTGGTTGTTTTAGCTTGTTATTTACGTAGTACCATATGTACCCGAGCTCAGACTTGATCTTATCATAGGGCCATCCTTCGAAGGGTCTTCCAAGGTACACTCCGATGATCTTGCCCAATACACCAGCATATACCCTCTCCAGGTAGTCCTCAGGTAGGCTCATGCTCATCCTCCCGTAAATTTCGCTTAGAATGCATACTACCCCAGAAGCTGAATACTATGTAATAGCATAGAAAAACTAGAGGGTATCAGTGTGATCTCAATAGAGACTCTTAGGAATGATGCTAAGGATATATTGATGGCTGGTGTAAAGGCATGTAACGCTCGAGATGCTGTCAGGAGAAACCTTCAACTTGTGGATGGGGAATTACTATGCGGCAATTCTACAGTTCTTCTTGATGAATATAAGAGGATATTGGTTGTTGCGATAGGCAAGGCAGCTGCTGACATGGCTCTCGGTGCGCATGATGTACTTGGAGACCTCGTGCACATATACTTCGTTATAACTAAGTACGGTCATGGGAAGGATATAGATAGACTAGGTATGAGGCTATTTGAGTCTGGACACCCTGTCCCAGATGTTGCAGGGGTGACAGCCGCTACGGAGATGATACATCTCCTGGAGGAGACTTCTGATAAGGATTTGGTGATATTTCTTATTTCAGGTGGAGCCTCGGCTTTATGTACTTTGCCGGAAGATGATATCACCCTAGAAGACCTCCAGGAGACCACGAAACGCTTGCTGTTAGCTGGCGCTGATATTAGAGAGCTTAACACCGTTCGCAAACACATCTCCAGATCAGGTGGTGGCAAGCTTGCTGGAATAGTATATCCATCCAGAGTAGTGGCACTTGTGGTGTCAGATGTTATAGGTAATGATCTGGATGTTATAGCATCTGGACCTCTGACTCCGGATCCTACTACGTACCAAGATGCGCTTGAAGTCGTCGATAGGCTTAGAGTAGAACTGCCTGTATCTGTCAAGAATTATTTGCTGATGGGGATTGCGGGGGGTGTACCTGAAACTCCCAAGCCAGGCAGTCCGGAGTTTGAGAACATATCCATCAGGGTTATAGCGGATGTTTTCCTGGCGCTCCGCGAAGCAGCATCTCGTGCAGAGGCACTAGGGTACGAGTCTTTGATCCTTACTTCAAGACTGGAGGGAGAATCAAGAGAGTTGGGTAAGACTGTAGGTAACATAGCGGTCAATGTAGTAAAAGAGAATGTCCCCCATAGTCCACCTGTTGCTCTGCTTCTTGGTGGTGAAACTACAGTTACAGTGAGAGGCAATGGTGTAGGGGGAAGAAATCAGGAGCTAGCTTTGTCGGCAGCTTTGGCCATGCAGGGATGTGAGAACGTGGTAGTAGCATCTATGGGCACAGATGGAACGGACGGCCCAACGGATGCTGCTGGAGGCATCGTGGATGGCCTAACTGTGGCTAGAGGTAAAGTTGCTGGATTGGATGCGAAGCAATACCTTGCTAGGAATGATGCTTACAACTATCTCAAGGCGACCGGTGACTTGATATTCACAGGACCCACTGGTACCAATGTAAACGATCTGGTGCTGGTGCTTGCAAGGTAAGTTTATGTGGGTAGCCTTTATAGGTAGGGCAAGAACGGATCTGGTTTCAACGATGGGACCCTAAGCCAATAGCTACCAAAGATGCGCAATAGGTGGCGTTAGAAGTTCTAGACTATGGCAAGCTCAGGTTCTGAGGAGCTCTTGTACTGTCGTAGTGATGGATACTTAGCAGCTACCCACAATGTAATCAGTACGGTGGCTACACCCCCACTTACGATAGCAAATGGCACTCCCAGCACTGAGGCTACTAGCCCAGCCTCTAGTTCTCCCAGCTGTGGCCCACCCATGAAAAATATCATATTGACCCCAACCATTCGGCCTCGAAGATGGTCTGGGGTAAGTATCTGCCGTACTGTGCCTCTAATCACCGTTGAGACTGTATCTCCAGCTCCGGTCAGTGCAAATAGAAAGTACGAAAGTACGAAGATCTTGGAAACGCCGAACAATGCAGTAGCTATACCGTAGATCGCAACACTTACTAGTAGGACTATACCCTGATGGTATATCTCTCTTCTTAGGGAGAGAATTAAGCCCGCGATCACCGAACCCACAGATTGTGCTGTAGATAGTACGCCATAACCTACAGGCCCTACTTGCAGGAGATCCCCAGCTACTATGGGCAACATGGTTCTTGCTGATGAAAAGAATGTAGCCCAAAAGTCAAGGATCATAGTGCTCCATATGATGGGAGTGTTGCGCACAAACCTGAACCCCTCGAACATAGCCCGCAGATTGATGCTTGTTTCTTGGGCAGCTGGCTTTCCTCGGAAACTCATCATAAGAATGAGAGCAAGTACCATGAGGTATGCCAATGAGTTGATAGCATAGACCCAGCCTATGCTTAGAGAGGCAATTAGTGCTCCGGCAATAGCTGGCCCTATGATCGTGCCTATCTGCCAGTCCAGGGTGTTCAGACTTATGGCATTAGTCAGATGCTCTTTGGGCACAAGTTGAGGGACTATTGCCTGCCTGGCAGGAGTATCAAATGCGGAGACAGCTGCACTAAGCGCTGTCAATAGATAGATAATGCCAAGAGATATATTACCTGTGAGGGTCGTTATCGCTAGTAGTGCGGATACTAATGCCCCTCCAAGTTCTGTCCACAGCAGTATTTGTCTTCTGTCATGTGTATCGGCTACCATGCCTCCGAGCATGGAGAAGAAGATTATGGGGAGGACCCTTATCATGCCTAATATCCCCAACCCTAAGGCCTCAGCTCCAAGCTCGAAGTGTCTCCCTAAGATGTCTATGGAATAACTTGTATTGCTGAGTAGCCTATATATATGCCAGTTGATAGCGGTAAAGCTCATTTGCGAGCCTATGGTTGATATCAGCTGGCCGATCCAAAGCAGCCTGAAATCACGATGGCTAAGCGCAACAAACCTGGTACTCAACTTAGAGGTCCTACAATGAAAGACTTACAGGAAATAAGTGCTCATATATATTACATGATATGAGCAATATAAATCTAACTATTATCTTGTGATCTGGACCTCAAATACCTCTGAAAAGTGATGTTCTATGTGGTCCATAACTTCTTCCAGGGGAATTGTGCGACCTAGAAGAACCTGTAGACTGGTGACACTCCTACCAGTGATGCCACAGGGAATTATCATGTCGAAATATCTAAGATCCGTGTTGATGTTGATAGCGAAGCCATGCATTGTTATACCTCGGCTTATCTTGACGCCAATAGCTGCTATCTTGGCTTTCCCGATCCACACGCCGGTGTATTGCTCATCCCTGTGGGCTGAGAAGCCGTAGTCGTTCAGGGTTCTTATGAGCACCTCTTCAAGCATGCGGAGATATTTATGCACGTCGCTACCTATATTCCGGAGGTTGATCAGAGGATACCCCACGATCTGTTCAGGTCCATGGTATGTTATATCACCGCCCCTATCGGTCTCTATAACTTCGGCATTCATTGCCCGAAGTTGCTCTATAGAAGCCAGAAGATGGTCATGTCCACCTTTCCTGCCTATGGTATATGTGTGGGGATGCTGAAGCAGGATTAATGATTCCGGATGTTCATTTGAGGCTATGCTAGCTACTAAGCTCTTTTGTAGCTCCCAAGCCTCCATGTATGGGACGATGCCCATACGCAGTACCTTTACCGGCCTTCTATCAAGAGAATGTTTGTAGCTGTGTGTCGGAGGTACGGGAGTAATCATGGTGAAGATCAGACGGCTTTTTGCAGGAGGGAGGAGACCTGCTGATCGGCGTGGTAGGAGGAGCGCA